>Ga0208462_1000134_pt1 | contig 100907 bp, 89 predicted proteins | sample AD_SCU001_MetaG_FD_184452 | JGI IMG/M metagenome (GOLD analysis project Ga0208462, IMG submission 184452) | Active sludge microbial communities of municipal wastewater-treating anaerobic digesters from China - AD_SCU001_MetaG (SPAdes) (version 2) | ecosystem: Engineered > Bioreactor > Anaerobic...
GGGGAAGCAATCCGGGCAGCGATGGGGATGGTGAAAAGAATTCCTGTCCTACGGGATCCGGTTTAGAGAAAGGAGGAGGGGAAGACGTTGAATTACCTGAGGGGGGGAAGAAGTTAGCGAAGTACTGAGACCTACGACGCCCTCCTCCTCGCCGTCTACACTGTGGCACGGCAGGAGGCGGCCCGGGCCGAACCGCTCGCTGCCTCCCTGCGGTGGGTCGTCTCCGGCGACGGCACCGTCAAGGGCTGGGACCCCCAGGAGGCGAGCGAGGCCGCGGCGATGATCCGTGCGGGCGCTCACCCCGCCGTCACCGGCGCCTCGGGACCGCTCCGGTTCTCGGCGGAGTCCTCCGCCGGCCCGCTCGTCGGGTACTACACCTGCTGGTCCGTCGAGGGCGGAACGTTCTGCGAGAGTACCCCCGTCCCCCCGGCGGGCGTAACCCCGGCCCTTCCCGGCCTCTCCTACGGCCCGGCCGCCGGTGAGGACGACCTCCCGGTGGTCTGGATGGTCTACCCGCTGGTGAAGGGCGACCGGTCGTTTGCGGACTCGGCATACCGGGGCCTCTTCCGGGCGCAGGAGTCGTTTTCGTTCACGAAGAGAGAGTGTTCCCACGACGACCTCAGCCTCCTTGACGGCGTATTCTCAGCCCGGAACTTCACCGAGAAACCCGACCTCGTGATCACCGAGGGGTTCGAGTTCACCGAAGCCTCGGAGGCGTGGGCCGCGGCGAACCCCGATATCCGGTTCTTCACCCTCGAACAGGCGGACTATGGCCTTCCAAACGCATGCGACGTCGTGATGGTCCCCTACGGGGCGTCCTACCTCGCGGGCGTGCTGGCGGCAAACATCACAAAGACGGGCAGGATCGGTGCGGTCGCCGGGGCGCCGGTCGCCGTCATCGACCCGTTCGTCGAGGGGTTCACCGCAGGAGCGGGGGCGTACGACCCCTCCGTGAACGTCACAGTCCTCTACGTCGGCGAGGGTTTCGAGGGGTTCAACATGCCGGAGCGTGCAGGTGTTCTCGCCCGGGACCTCCGTGCCGGGGGCGCCGACGTCATCCTGATGATTGCCGGCGCCTCGAACGCCGGGATCGTGGATGCCGCCCGGGAGACCGGGGACGTCTACCTCATCGGCGAGGACGCCGATCAGTCCTACCTCGCCCCGAGCCTTGTTGTCGCGTCGGTGGTAAAGGAGATCGACACGATCGTCTACCACGCGGTGGCAAACGAGATCATGGGCCGGTTCACGCCGGGACAGGAGGTCTGGACGCTCGATAACGGCGGCACCGGGCTCTTTGTCTCGCCGCGGTTCGAGGAGCACACGCGGGTCGTCGCCGGGTGGCGGGAACGGGCAGCCGCCGCGGAGAAGGATTACCTGAAGACGGCGGTGCCGTGAATCCCGGTCTCCGGCACTCCGCTCATTTTTGCAGTTGACGTCCCGGTTCGATCGGACCCGGCGGGCGGGAGTCCGGCCCGGATATGCTGATCTGATATGCCCGCACGCCGATACCTGTAGGCAGCACCGCGTGTGGCACGGACGTGATCGAAACGACCTGGCAGGACCTGACGATAACCGGGATTACGATACTCTTTGCGGTCATGCTCCTGCCACAGCTCCGCGACGTGGTCTCGCGCGGTGCCGTGCTGAACTGCTTCTCGGCCTTCTTCACGAGCATGCTCGGCTATATCATGGCGCTGGTCTTCGCCACCCTCGGGCTCTGGATATCGATGGCCGGCCAGGCGCTCGTCGCGTCCGTATGGCTGCTGCTCGCGTATTTCTCGCTTTCCAACGTGCGGACCCACATGTACCCGGATGAGACGCTTGCATCCGTCGCCCTGGACTATTTTGCGGTATGGATACGGGGAGTGGCTTTCATCGTCTCGGGGAGCGTGACGGGGGTCATCTCACGGCTCCGCCGGCGATCCTCGGAGCGCTCACCCGATCGTTTGCGGAAAGGATAACCCTCCCTGCGGCGAGAAGATAGTATGGAACATGCCACTTCCGGAGCGGACCGGGGTCCCGCTGCCGCGAGAAGGGGCCAGATAGACCTCATCGCGGAGATCGCCGCGTTCGCCGATGAATATGAGGGCATCCTTGCCCGGCATCACAGGTACACGATGGACGACCTCGGCCGCATCGAAGAGGAGTGTCGCCGGTTGCAGGATGAGGCCCGCCGCAGGGAAGCCTGGGGAACCGCCGACGAACTCGCGAGGCTCGAGTATCTCATCGATCGGGCGAAGGCGATGAAAGCAAAGAGGATGGTGGCGGAGAGTTCCCGGGGGTGACCCGGGTGGCGCACCCGCCTTTCCGGAGGATACCAGTTGCGGCGCCGGGACGGTAGTCCGGTGGTTCACGGTCCGCTCCCGCCCGGATCACCGTATCAGCTTGTTCGGGAAAACCTCCCGTCACGGTTTCGCGGCAAGTAACTCGGGCAGCAGCTGCGACAGCTGGAACGCTATCGTGACAAGCGGCGGGATATACGCTACGAAGATCCGGAGCGCCGTCCCGACATTGAACCCGCTGCAATCCGAATGCCACTGCAGCAGTCGTTCCCGTTCGTTGCTGAAGACTTCGACGACCTGTTTGAGGTTGTTAACCTCGTTTCCCCGGGTCTCCAGCTCGTCGGGGGAGAATGAGAAGAGCTTCTCCTGGAAGACGCGGTATCTCTCGTTTATGTCGTTAACCCGGTCTTCAATCTTCTTTAAGCAGATGGAGGAGAGCCGGTTCAGCCCGATGACGGTTAGAGCAACCCCTGAAAGCGAGAGGAGCGAGAGTATGGAGAACTCTGCGATAACACTGAAGAAAAAATGAAACAATCCCTGGCCCTGGCTGAAGTTGAGAAAACTGCCCAGTAAATTGATGTACCCCATCATCAGCAGGGCAATGCTTATCAGGAAGACGTAGAGGGTGCCCATTAAATGTTTCCTGACCGGAGAAAGGCCCCCGATCCTGTCCGGGCAGTAGATCTCGACAACATCGTATACCCCGCATCCGGCGCGCTTCATCTCGTTCGTTGCGATCACAACGCCAAAGAGGACCCATGCGATCGTCCCGAGCAACCAGTAGTTGGCATACGCCACCCCGTAGTTGAACACGTCGAAGAGAAGACCCTGGAGCGACCCGCTCGCAAGAGAGAGGAGGTAGTAGCGTGCGCTGCCTGACTGGAGATTGACGAACGTGATGACGATGAACGGCGAGAGGAAAGCGGCAATGAACGTGATGTAATACACCTTGTTGCAGAGTATCCGCTTCACCGCCGTATACGGGCAATCATCGCCCAAAGACCCGGGAGCTGCCGGAAACCCATCCTTAAACGTCCTCTCCAGCCGGGCGATGAGGTACCAGATGCCGGCGAGCTGGAACCCGATCGCCCCGCTCACCGAAGCGATTGCGACGACATCGGACGCGTCTTCCAGGGGGAGATACACAGGAAACAGTATGCTGAACCCGCAATTGACCAGGAAAACGAGGATGGCGAGGATGATTGCAATGAATATCTGCTTTTTAGAGAGGTAAGAGAGCATCAGGTCTCTCCCACCACATCAGACGTATCTCCCCATCAGCAGAGGCCGGTCGCCATCCGTCTCGTTCGTCTCGGGGACCAGGGTGATGTTGATCGGCTCCGACGAGTTCACGGTCGTGCGGTTGGGCTGATAGCCCTCAAGGGTCAACTCGACCTCGTGGTCTCCGGAGGGCAGTCTGTCCATCTGGAACAGCGTGGTCCCGTGAACAGCCCCATCCACCGAGACATTTGCGCCCCGCGGGACTGAGTCTACGGTTATGCTCATCAGTATCGGGCGAGGTCCGCTTATCGTGCCGGGTCCCTCCCGTTCGAGGTTCACCACAAACGTCATCGATGCGGATATGTCAAGCGTCGTCGTATAGGGCCTGAAACCATTCTTCTCCAGTTTGATAGGGCAGATCCCTGCCCGATCGAAGGAGAGCGTCGCTGGCGTCCGGCCTCGCGACTCGTTGTTTACAGAGATGTCGGCCCCCCGGGGGACGGAGTTGAGCCGAACGGTATACAGTTGAGGCGCAGCGTCTGATCGATTCCCAGGCGAGCATAAGTAGACGTCGTAATTGCCGGTCCGGTTGTCGGACCAGACAATGTTGTTGCCGTCGACATCCGGCCAGACCGGGCCGGCAAGATCGGCGAGGATCCGCGTTTCGGTCTCTGTCGAGAGGTCGTACGCGGAGACTCCGTAGCCGTCGCGCCCTCTCGACCAGACGATTACGTTGCCGGAGATCCTCGGCCAGAGTTGATGTGCAGGCTCTTCGGTGATCCAGGTCGTGTTGCCCGACGAGATGTTGTAGCAGCAGATGTCGTAATCCCCCTCCCTCCACTCCGACCAGACGACATAGTCTCCCGAGATCACCTGGTTCCTTCGCATGGCGGGGAGATCAGTGATCTGTTTTCGCTCGCGTGACGTCAGGTTGTAGAGGTGGATGGTATAGCCCTTCATCCCGTGCTGCTCCGCCCAGATGACCCGATCGCCCGATATCGACGGACAGGTTTCGTCTTTTCGTGAGTCGGCTACCACATCCCAGTCACCCGAAGAGAGGTTACCGTAGTAGATATCCATATTTCCGTCCCTTTTGTCGTGCCAGACGATCCCGTCGCCCGATATGGCCAGGGTCGACTCCCGCTCCCATGTTATATCCTGTGACTCGCTCGTCTGGTACGGCATGGCGGGGTACTGCGTGATCTGGGCGGTTGTGCCGCTCTGGATGTCGTACACGCGGATGCACGGAAAGAACTGGCCGGAGGAATCGCTCAGGTCTTCAACCCACCCGATCCAGTTGCCGGAGATCTCCGGGTGTGTCAGGGGCGAGAAACGTTCGATGATCCTCTCCGCGGACCGGTTTGCAATGTCGTAGAGATACAGGCTCACGGTCCCGCCGCGCTCAACCTCCGTCCATAGTATCCTGTTGCCTGATATGCGCGGCAGGATCTGGTCATTCGTGCTGTTCGTTATCTGCACAACCTGGAAGTTGTCTGCACCTTCCCCTGCCCCCAGAGCCGCCCGTGGTGCAGGGTCTGAGCTGTCGACCAAAACCGCATCGCCGGGCTGCATGCCCAGGGCGGTCGCAGAGATCATGACTACGAGGAGGAAAAATCCGACAATACGGCAGATTCGGGTCATGCCGATCTTCACCGGCGCACAATATGTATCTCATAATATAATACTATCCATATAGATATGGGATGATGCCCCGGTGCTGCCGGACCCGGTTGGCGGACGCCCCTGCGGGCGGCAACGCTCCCGGTAGGAAACGCCGAACGGGCAGGTGACTGGCCTGGCCGGGAGCGTTGCCGCCCGGGAAGATGCATGCGGCCGGCCGGGATCCTGAGGCAAGGTATTTAACTGCCGTCGTATCGACACTGCGGCCGGAGGCGATTGTATGACCCTCGTACCAACCCTTCTCCGCCGCATCGTGATGTGCTGGCTGGTGATATTGCTCTCGCTGGCATCCTGCTCTCTCCCCGTTCTGGGAACCGATGGTTCCGGGGATCTGCCGCCGGGGCACCCGGGCTCCCCTCTCCTGACCTCCGTGGAACATAGGACCGATTATCCTTTAGCCTGGCATAACCTGAGGCCTACATGGTTCCTGAACGTATCGGACGTCCAGTACACCGTGCGGAACCCGACGGCAACACCTGTCTGGGTCCGGCTCACATCGGAGTACCCGGGCTACAGCACCCCGACCGTCAGCGTATCGGAGGTCGGTGCCGGGAGCACGGCCACGTTCGACCACTTCGTCGTCCTGGATCGCGAGGAGATTCAGGAGATCAGGGCGCCGGCCAGGGCAGCCATTCACTACAGGATCGAGTACTGGGATGGCGGCAACTGGACCGTTCATGACGAGCAGACGGACCTGGTCACGTTCTACCCGATGGACCAGATGGTATGGGCCACGGAGGATCCGGGCGGGGAGATCACGATCTATCACGGGCTCATCGCCATATTCGTGACCCCGCAGTCCAGGGGGGTGGCGGAGCTGGTGGCGAAGGCAAAAGAGCGGGCGACGCGGGAGTTTGACCAGAGGTATGCAGACTACGGGATGGAGCGGACGTTGCCGGGCTATGTCCTTCCCGACTGCAGGACAACCTACGGCGATACAAAGAACCGTACGGCGCTGCAGGTCAAAGCCATTTATAACGCGTTGAAATACGACTATAATCTGAGTTACGTCGATGCGCCGGTAGCGTTCGGCATGGGCGACTCGCAGCGCGTCAGCACTCCGGACGAGTCGCTCGCAAGCGGGAGCGCAAACTGTATCGACGGTGCCGTCCTCTTCGCCTCCGCGATAGAGCGGCTCGGCATGCAGCCGTACATCGTCATCACCCCGAAACACGCCTACGTCGCATGGAAGACCGATAAAGCCGGAACGGAGGTTGATGCTCTCGAAACGACATTGGTAGGCTCTAGTGAGTTTGAGGAGGCGTATGCCAAGGGAGCAGGGATGTGGGAGGACGACTTCGGAAGGATGGAGTTGTACCAGTCGTTGTTCGACCAGGATTTGTCGCGCGAGGAGTACGATTCGCTCTGCGTTCTTGTGGAGATCCGGTGGCTGCGGTCTCAGGGCATCTTACCGATGAAGTGAGGTCTCTGCCCCCTGCACCGGGGTTCCCGGGACCGGCCGGAGGGAGAGGGGCGCAGCGCCGCCGGCGTCTCCGGAGCCTCCCGGGCCGGCGAACGGTGATCAACCATAGCCCCGGGGGGAGGGTGCGGGTTCGTCGAAAGGGCAGGCCCATTCCCCTCCGTGCGACCCCGCCCCGGGGCCCGATCGCTCTTATCCCGGCACCGCCCACCTTCCCCTCAGAGTCCCCCCGGACGATCCCGCTCCGGCGTAACCGCCACCCGTGCCGGCGCATCCTCACCGGATCCACCCCCTCGACCAGAATGTTGATATAGAATATACATTATTAATAATGTATAATTGGGGTAATAGGATGGCTGAAAATTTTAGTGTCAGGCTCAATGAGGCGAAGTACTATACTCCCGAAGCCAGCTGCAGGGAGCACTCCTGGATAGGCGACTACAACCGTGCCTACCAGGCATTCCTTGCGAACCCCGAAGGGTTCTGGGATGACGTCGCCAGAGAACTTGAATGGTTCCAGCCCTGGGACCGGGTGAAGGAATGGGAATATCCGCACGCCAGGTGGTTCGTGAACGGGAAACTGAACATCACCCACAACTGCCTGGACCGCCACGCCCACAGCCAGCGGCGAAACAAGGTCGCCCTCATGTGGCGGGGAGAGACCGAGGATGAGGAGCGGATCCTCACCTATCGCCAGCTCCTGCAGGAGGTCTGCCGGTTCGCAAACGGCCTCTCGCGTCTCGGCGTCAGGAAGGGCGACCGGGTCTGCATCTACATGCCGGTGGTGCCCGAGCAGATCGTCGCGATGCTTGCCTGCGCCCGCATCGGGGCCATCCACTCGGTCGTCTTCGGCGGGTTCGGCGTCAGCGCGCTCAACCAGCGGATCCGGGGCACCGCAGCGAAGGTGGTCGTCACCGCCGACTTCAGCTACCGGCGCGGCAAGGCAATCCCGCTCAAAAACATCGTGGAGGAGGCGGTCGTCAACGCCCCGAGCGTCGAGCGGATCGTCATCCTCCGGCGCGACGCCGACAAACCCGTCGAACTCCACCCCGAGATGGAGGTGGACTACCACGACCTGATGAACGGCGTGGAGCGGGAATGCCCGCCTGAGGCGATGGACGCCGAGGACCCGCTCTTCATCCTCTACACGAGCGGCACCACCGGATCCCCGAAGGGTATCGTGCATGCCTGCGGCGGCTATACGGTCGGCACCTACTACACGACGAAGCACGTCTTCGACATAAAAGACAGCGACATCTACTGGTGCACCGCCGACCCCGGCTGGATCACTGGCCACAGCTACGGCGTCTACGGCCCGCTCCTGAACGGCGCCACCTGCCTCATCACGGAGGCGACCCCCGACTACCCGACCCCGGGCACCTACTGGGACCTCATCGAGGAGTACGGCGTCACGATCTTCTACACCGCTCCGACCGCCATACGGATGTTCATGCGGGTGGGAGAAGAGTGGCCGAACCGCTACAACCTCTCGTCGCTCCGCATCCTCGGTTCGGTCGGCGAACCGCTCAACCCCGAGGCGTTCGAGTGGTTCTACCGCACTATCGGGAAAGATAGGTGCCCGATCGTGGACACCTGGTGGCAGACCGAGACCGGGATGCACATGCTGACCACGACGATCGGCGAACCGATGCGCCCGGGATTCGTTGGAAGGCCGTTACCGGGTGTCGTCGCAGACGTCGTCGACAAAGCGGGGAACCCGGTCCCGCCGGGCACGGGCGGCCTCCTGGTCATGAGGGAGCCCTGGCCGTCGATGATGCGGACGATCTGGAACGACGACGAGCGGTACTGCAAGTACTGGAATACCATCCCGGGCTGCTACACGGCCGCCGACCTCGCGGTGAAGGACGAGGATGGCTATATCATGGTCATCGGGCGGTCCGACGACCTGATCGTCGTCGCCGGACACAACATCGGCACCGCAGAGGTCGAGAGTGCGCTCGTCTCCCACGAGGCAGTGGCGGAGGCGGCCGTCATCGGGAAACCCGACGCCCTGAAGGGGAACACCATCAAGGCCTTCGTCATCCTCAGGAACGGCCGCCAGCCCGGCGATAAGCTGAAGAACGACCTCACCTACCACGTCCGGATGACGCTCGGCCCCATCGCCATACCGTCCGAGATAGATTTCGTCCAGTCGCTCCCCAAAACCCGGAGCGGCAAGATCATGAGGCGGGTCTTAAAAGCACAGGAACTGGGTATGGACCCCGGAGACGTCTCGACCCTTGAGGAATAAGCAACCAACCCTTTATATACTCTTTTAAATATGTTATAAATATGAATGAGCATAAGCCAGAGGAGTCCCTCAAGATAGAAAACATCGTTGCTTCAGCGAAAGTGACTGATTCTCTTGATCTCCCCTCCCTTGCCTCCCAGCTGAAGGACGCGGAATACAATAAAAAACGGTTCCCCGGCGTCGTTCTCCGTATGCAGGACCCGAAGATCGCCGCGCTCGTCTTCGGTTCCGGCAAGGTCGTCCTGACGGGCGCAAAGAGCATCGACAACCTCTCGCGGGGGCTGGAGATCCTTGCCGACCAGCTACGGGCGCTCGGCATCGATATCCCCGAGGACCTGACTTACAAGATCCAGAACATCGTCACGTCCGCGGACCTCGGGACGCCGATCAACCTAAACAAGATCGCCGTGGGTTTCAACCTGGACAAGATCGAGTACGAGCCCGAGCAGTTCCCCGGGCTCGTCTACCGGCTTGACGACCCGAAGGTGGTCGTCCTCCTCTTCGGGTCCGGCAAACTGATCATCACGGGCGGCAAGGTGCCCGAAGATGCGAGACGTGCGGTGCAGCGGATCCTCTCCGAACTCTCTGGTCTCGGGCTCATCTGAACTCCGGTGAATATTCTCCTCTTTTTGGGACCCCCGGGATGCTCCGCGGGCTTTTGGCCCGGCAACCCCCTTTTCGCGCAACGCCGCGTCACCGCAAAACCCGGTGGCTTCGCATGCTCGCCCCCGGCCGGCACACCCGTTGTGCCGCAGATGTCGCCGGGGGGCCTGTCGCTTCCACCCGAGAGCCGCCGGTCCCGCCGCGTAGAGGGAACGGGCACCGGGGCGGGTGCGAGGGCACCGTATACCGGAGCCGGGGTCGCCGACCGGGTTTTTCTGGCTGATCCGCACCCTGCCCCTCTCTCCCAGGGGTCACCCTCACCCCCCCCGGGGAAGCGCGATTCGGCGAAGAAAAGAGAGATCGCATCGACGCAATGCCCTATTGATTCTCTTAAAACCATCATAATCGCCAGATCTCCCATTGAAATAATAATATTTTTATAGTCAGATTTAAAACAATAGATACTACTTGATGGTGAACGGATGAGGTCAGACAAGGTACGATACTTTACGCCACGCGACGAAGAACTCGCCGAGCTCCTCATGGGCATCGGCATCAAGAGAAACGTCTCCAAAGTGCTCGTATATCTTGCAAACACAGACGAAGCGACGTCCCGCGATATCGAGCGGGGCACCGATCTCCGCCAGCCCGAAGTCAGCATCGCCATGCGCTACCTCAAGGAATGCGACTGGATCGACACCCGCGAGAGCAAGTCGGAGAGCAAGGGGCGGCCGGTGAAGATCTACATGCTCTCCCGTCCGATAACCGAGATCATGGATACAATCGAGAGAGAAAAGAAGAAAGAAGCCCGGCACCAGTTAGACCTTATCCAGAAGATGCGGGAATGTATATCAATGCAGTGAGACGACGCGGCACCCGGTCTCCTCGCCGACGATAACCGTTATCTTTTCTTTATAGGCTGTAAAAAGACCGCACTCCAGCGCACCGGGGATGGCGGCGATCGCTGCTTCCAGGTCCCGGGGCTCTCCTATCGCCCCAAAGCCGCAGTCGAGGATGAAGTTGCCGTTGTCGGTGACGACCGGGCCGTCTTTCTTCACCCCTTCCCGGAGGACCGGAGCGGCCCCGAGCAGAGAGAGGCGCCGGGAGACACCCGCGACGCCGAACGGGAGCACCTCGACGGGGACGGGCGCGTTCAAGGTATCGACCATCTTCGTCGGGTCGACGACGATGAGCACCTCCCGGGCCGCGTCGCAGACGCACTTCTCCCGGAGGAGCGCCGCTCCGCGCCCTTTGATCAGGTTCAGGCCCGGGTCGACCTGATCGGCCCCGTCGATGGCGATATCGAGTTCAGGGTGCTCGTCAAGGCTGGAGAGCGGGATACCATACCGGCGTGCGCGGATAGCCGCCTGGTAGGACGTCGGGACGCCGGTGATGCGGAGGCCTTCCCGGGCGATCCGCTCGCCCAGTCGCTCCATCGCAAAGAAGACCGTCGACCCGGTCCCGAGGCCGACGGCCATTCCGTCTTCGACCATCGCGGCCGCCCGGTACCCTGCGTTCCGCTTCGACTCTACCTGTCCTGCTGCAGTCATGCCTTACTCTCCGTTCCTATGCCGTCGAATATGCCCCGAAGCTCATCCGTCGCCCCGAACGCCGTGCAGTCGAGTGTGATGGGCGTGATGGAGACGTTGCCCTTCTGCACCGCGTGAACGTCGGTCCCCTCCTCCGCATCCTCGTGCAACGGCCCGTCGATCCAGTAATACGGGCGCCCGCGGGGGTCGAAGCGCTCCTCCACGCCGGTGTAGAAGAGTTTCTCGGCAAGACGGGTGATCTCGTAGTCGCCGCGCACCGGTGTGGGGATGTTCACGTTGATGACGTGAGCGTTCCCGGGGAACCCGTTTGCAAGGATCCGCTCGCAGACCTCGCGGACCACCCGCTTCGCGTCGCTGAACCGGTCCGTGGCCCGTGACGGGTCGTCGAACTTGTCGCCCTGGTCCTCCACCTGGAGCGAGAAGGCAAGGGACGGCACCCCCTGGTTGGACGCTTCGAGAGCGGCGCCGACGGTCCCCGACGTCATGATGGACTCATACGAGAGGTTCTCACCGATGTTGATGCCGCTGACCACGAGGTCCGGGTTCAGGCGGAGTGCAAACAGCCCGATGATCACGGCATCGGTCGGTTTCCCGCCGACCGAGTAGGCCGGCACGCCGTTCATCGTCACCTTCGTCGCCCGGATCGGCTCAAAGATCGAGATCGATCGCCCCACGGCGCTCTGCTGGGTGGCGGGCGCGACGACCATGACGTCGGCGATCGGCGCGAGCGCCTCATAGGCTGCCCAGAGACCCGCGGACGTGATCCCGTCGTCGTTGGTGAGCATAATCTTTGGTTTCATCCTTGTTTATAGGGTTGTTCCCGCGCATCAAATACTTGCCCGATCGTCAGGGTCAAGTGCCTGGCAGCCAACCTTTACTGCGATGAAGGTTTTTCTCGCCGAATACTCCGTGTGCAACGACCCCGGGCTCGCGCCCGAAGGTGCCGCCATGCTCGCCGCGATAAGCGGGAGTTTTGACCGGTGCGGCTACGACGTGGTGACGCCGGAGGGGCCCGACCTCGAGGACGGGATCCGGAGGCTCGCGCCGGGGTGCGATGCAGGGCTGGTCATCGCGCCGGACCACCTCCTCTTCCGGTACACGCACCTCCTCGAACAGGTCACCCACAACATCGGGTGCGGGAGCATGAATGCGGCTGTCTGTGCCAACAAACAGCGGACGGCGGCGATCCTCGCCCGGCACGGCATAGCGGTCCCGCCCGGGGCCGGCAAGGGGCGCCGGGTCGTCAAACCGGTGATGGGCTGCGGGGCCCTGGGGGTCAGGCTGACGGACGAAGAGCCGGGCGCCGGGGAGTTTGCCCAGGCTTACATCGAGGGGGAGGCGTTGAGCGTGAGCCTTGTAGGGAGCCGGGTGACCGGCAACGTCTGCGAGTACTACTCGGGCAACCCGCCGCTCCTGCTCAGCGTCAACCGGCAGGAGATCGCCGTCGCGGACGACGGGAGTTTCCAGTACCTCGGGGGCGAGACGCCCGTCCACCCCGACAGGGAGGAGGAGATCGTCGATGTCGCCACCCGGGCGATGAACGTCCTCGGGTGCCAGGGGTATGCCGGGATCGACATCATCGCCGGAGACCGCATCTACGTGGTCGACGTCAACCCCCGGCCCACGACCAGCCTGGTCGGTATCGTGGCGATCATGGAGGAGGAGATCGCCGATATCCTCATCAAAGCGTCGCACGGCAAGGCGCCGGCGGAGGTGCACCTCTCCGGGAGGGTAAGGTTCGATAAGGACGGGAGGATCACCCGGGCATGATCGGCATCGACATCGGCGGTGCGAACCTCAAGGTCGTCGACGACGCCGGCGTGCATATCCATTACTGCCCGCTCTGGCAGGGTGCGCCGCTCGCCGATCTCCTCGAACCCTACGCCGGATCCGCTGCCGTGGTGATGAGCGGGGAGCTCGCTGACTGTTTTGCAAGCAAGATCGAGGGCATCCGGTGGATCGTCGGGACCGTCCAGGGGGTCATCCCCGGCGCCGCCTTCTACGGCACCGATGCGGCGTTCCATACCCGGCCGGTCCCGGACCTTGCCGCCGCGAACTGGCTGGCGTCGGCCGATTACCTGCGGGAGGAGTATGCCGACGCGGTCCTCCTCGACGTGGGGAGCACCACCGCCGACGTCATCCCCTTAAACTGCTTCGAGAGCCTCAAAGGGCTGACCGACACCCGGCGACTGCAGAAGCAGTACCTCGTCTACACCGGGATGCTCAGGACGAACGTCGCGACGCTTCTGTCGTCGGTCACGCTGGACGGGACGGTGACCCCGGTGAGCACCGAGTACTTCGCGGCCAGCGCCGATGCGCACCTTGTGCTCGGCCACATCGCTCCCGCGGACTACGCCTGCCCGGCACCGGACAACGGCGAGAAGACCGTTGACGCTGCGCTCCGGAGGCTTGCCCGGGTTGTCTGCGCCGATATCGATGAGATCGGGAAGTCCGGGGCCCTCCAGGTTGCCCGGCAGTTCTGGGAGGTCCAGCGGAGGGTGATCGTCCGCGCGGTGGGGCGCGCACTTTTCCAGAGCGATGCCGGGCGGGTGATCACGGCCGGCATCGGGGCGGACCTCTTTGCCCGGGAACTGGGCGGGGTCACGCTGACGCAGGAACTCGGGGAAGTCTCGGATGCGCTGCCGGCGTACGCGGTCAGGGAGGTGGCGCTACGGCGGGCCGCCTGCGACTGACCCTCCTCCTGCTTGCGGTATCCGTCGCCATCACGGCGGTTTCGCTCGCCTTTGGGTTCCCGTTCTTCTTCCTCTTCCTAGTTATACCGCTGATCCCGCTCTTCGGGAAACCCCCTGCCACGAGGCGCTGCCCGGTCTGCGGGTGGGAGACCGCAGGCGGCGAGCGCTTCTGCCCCCATGACGGGACCCCCCTCACGCCCGAGGGTGGAGATGGCGAGGTTTAAGAGCGAGAGCGGTAGAGGGAGGCCGAAGAGTTCGGTCGCCGGGATCGTGCCGAAGTCCCGGGAGGCGTAGTTCCGGACGGTGCCCCTGTCCACGACGATCCCCAGCGCGCGGAGGTGTTCGGCAACCCGGTTGAAGGGCATCCGCTGCGACAGGAGGAGGCAGAGGTCGACGACGGGCGACGCGAGGCGGGTGTCGGGGTAGAAGGGCGCATCCGCGTAGCAGAGTGAACCGCACTGCCGGCAGTAGAACCGCTTCACGAAGACCCTGATCGCCCGCTCCTTCCCGTTTTCAAGTATGGCGGCAAACCGTTTCGGCCGCAGATCGTGTCCGGTCACCTGGCCGCCGCACGACGGGCAGGCGTCGAGACTGGTGAACTTCACGCCGTCCATCGCCGTCAGGGCGTTTCCCACGAGATCGACCAGAATCGGCGGAACCAGCAGTGTTTTCTTCGCGATGGCAATGCTCTCCTGTTCAGCTGTGCGAAAGGTGTAGGCGTCCACCGATATTAACAGCTTCCCCGGACGGTGACGGCAGAATGGGGGAGATGCCCTGTGCCGCCTACGAGTTCTGCAAATCCCGTGCTGCTCCTTTACGGCAACGCGTTCTCCCGCGCGAGGCCGTATCGCTATCCGCGCCTATCACTCCCCACGGTGGGGGTCGGGACCGGGTCGTGCGTGGAAGTTAGCGGGGCGCTGAAGGTCTGCCTCACGCGCCCCGGAACAGGGTGTTCCGGTCCGGGAGGGCTGTTTCAGGCCGCGGGAAGGGGCCGCTTCGGCCCGGGGCGTCATCCGGCCCCACAGGGTCTCCTCCTCAGACCGCCCGGGCGACGGTTTAGCAGATCTGCCTGGCAGTCATATGGAAGCAAACCCGGGTTCCCCGGGCTGTCATCCGGTCAAGAACTCAACGCGGCAATATGGTCCATCTTTAGCCGGGCGGCCACGCCGGGGAGGGCTGAGCAGATCCTGTTAACTACTATAATTTAAGTAGCTTAACATCAGATACTCGGTCGCCAGAGAGGCGATAGATGCATGACGTTACAGTATGTTGCCACAACATGCCCCTACTGCGGTACGGGATGCAGTTTCAACCTTGTCGTCCAGGACGGCAAGGTGGTTGGAACGGCACCGTACCGCCGCTCACCCGTGAACGAGGGAAAGGTATGCCCGAAGGGCACCTATGCCCATGAGTTCGTGAACAGCCCGGACCGTCTCACAAAGCCGCTCATCAAGAAGGACGGCAAGTTTGTCGAGGCGACCTGGGATGAGGCCTACAGCCTGATTGCAAAGAAGTTCAAGTCCTACAAGCCCGATGAGTTCGCGGCGCTCGCATCGGCCCGGGTCTCGAACGAAGAGAACTACCTGCTGATGAAGTTTGCCCGCGGCGTCATGAAGTCGCGGCACATCGACCACTGTGCCCGGCTCTGCCACGCGTCCACTGTCGCCGGGCTTGCCGGCGCCTTCGGCTCCGGTGCGATGACGAACTCCATCCTCGACATCGCCGAGTCCAAGTGCGTCTTCGTCCTCGGGTCCAACACCTTCGAGCAGCACCCCCTGATCGGCCGCAAGATCGTCCAGGCGAAGATGAACGGCGCAAAGGTCATCTACGCCGACCCGCGTTACACCGCAACCGCCCGGCAGGCGGACCTCTACATGCCGTTTGTCTCCGGCAGCGACGTCGCCATCTTAAACGGCCTGATGCAGGAGATCATCAAGAACGGCTGGGAAGACAAGGAGTTCATCGCCAAGCGCACGAAGGACTACGAGAAACTCAAGGAAGTCGTCATGAAAGATGCTTACAGCCTTGAGAACGTCTCGAAGATCTCAGGTATCCCGGTCGAGAGCCTCAAGACCGCCGCCGAGTGGCTCGGCACCACGAAGCCCGGCGCGATCCTCTACTCGATGGGCATCACCCAGCACACCGTCGGTGTCGACAACGTCAAGTCGGTCGCAAACATCCAGATGCTGCTCGGGAACCTCGGGAAACCCGGTAGCGGCGTGAACGCTCTCCGCGGCCAGAACAACGTCCAGGGCGCCTGCGACATGGGCGCGCTCCCGGTCGTCTTCACCGCCTACCAGAAGGTCACCGATGCGGCCGTCCACAAGAAGTTCGCCGACGCCTGGGGCTTCCCCGACGGCATCTGCGAGCCGAAGAACGGGTATGAGGTCACCGTCATGATGGACGTCCTGACCGACAACCCCGGCGAACTCAAGTGCATGTACATCATGGGCGAGAACCCGATGCTCTCCGACCCGGACCTCAACCACGTCCGGCATGCCCTCGAGAGCCTGGAGTTCCTGGTCGTCCAGGACATCTTCCTGACCGAGACCGCCGAGATGGCCGACGTGGTCCTTCCCGCCGCCTGCTACGCGGAACGGAACGGCACCCAGACCAGCACCGAGCGGCGCGTCCAGATGTGGCGCAAGGCCCAGGACCCGCCGGGCGAGGCAAAGGAAGACTGGCAGATCATCAGCGAGCTCGCGGCAAAGATGGGCTACGCAAAACAGTTCCCCTACCAGAGCGCCGAGGAGATCTTCACCGAAGTCGCCGCCGTCACCCCGTCCTACCACGGCATGAACTATGAGCGGCTCAGCAAGCCCGAAGCCCTGCACTGGCCCTGCCCGACCCTGGAGCACCCGGGAACGCCGATCCTCCACAAAGAGAAGTTCTCCCACCCCGACGGTCTCGGTATCTTCACCCCGATCGAGTGGAAACCCCCGGCGGAGGTCCCCGACGCGGAGTACCCGTTCGTGCTCACGACCGGGCGGGTCCTCTGGCACTGGCATACCGGCAGCATGACCCGCCGGTCCGCGACGCTCGATGCCGAGGTCCCCACCGGCTGGATCGAGATCAATCCCGAGGACGCAAAGGCGCTCGGCATCAAGGATAAAGAGAAGGTCCGTGCCGTCACCCGCCGCGGATCCGTCGAAGTCCCCGCGAAGGTGACGAAAGACATCATGAAAGGCATCATGTTCATGCCGTTCCACTTCGCCGAGTGCGCGGCAAACATCCTGACGAACAACGCTCTCGACCCGATCGCAAAGATCCCGGAGTTCAAGGCCTGTGCTGTGAAGGTTGAGAAGATTATGGAGGCCTGAAGATGGCAGCAATTGGCGATATGTTCTACACGTGGGCGGCAGACGCCGATGTGCTCAAGAAGGGCGAGTGCGGAGGCGCGATCACCGCCCTGCAGCAGTACGCCCTCTCGTCCGGCATGGTGGACGCGGTCCTTGCCGTCAGGAAGGGTGCGGACATCTACGATGCGGTCCCGACATTCATCACCAACCCCGCCGAGGTCGCAGAGACGGCGGGCTCGCTCCACTGCGGGACGCTCCTGCTCTCGAAACTGGTGAAAGACTACCTGGACAGCAATAAGACCGCGCGGCTCGGTGTCACCGTCAAGGGCTGCGACACGATGGGTCTCATCGAACTCGCGAAGCGGGATGCGGTCGACCTGGATCGCCTCATCCTGCTCGGCGTGAACTGCGGCGGTTCGGTCAGCCCGGTCCTGGCCCGGAAGATGATCCGCGAGAAGTTCGAGGTCGACCCCGATCTGGTCCACAAAGAGGAGATCGACAAGGGCCAGTTCATCATCGAGTACGAAGGTGGCCACAAAGGGATCAAGATCGATGACCTCGAGGACGAGGGCTACGGCCGCCGCTCGAACTGCCGCCGGTGCCTCTACAAGGTCCCGCGCCAGGCCGACCTCGCCTGTGGGAACTGGGGCGTCATCGGCGATAAGGCCGGGAAGGCCACGTTCGTCGAGGTCTGCTCCAAGAAGGGCGCAAACCTCCTCGATGCGGCTGTGAAGGCCGGCGCCGTCAAGACCGAGCCCGCGATCCCGAAGGGGATCGAGATCCGCGGCAAGGTCGAGGGCGCCATGCTCAATCTCGGCAATAAGTGGCGGAAGAAGAACTTCGAAGCGCTCGCATCCGATCTCTGGGGCACCATCGGCCGCGAGACGGGCCGGTGCATCAAGTGCTACTCCTGCATCGAGAACTGCCCGGTCTGCTTCCCGGCTGCAGAGGACCTCAAAGGAAAATCCAGGATGGTCATATCCGGAGAGGTTCCGCCGAACCCGATGTTCCATCTCCGGCGGTTTGCGCACATATCCGACTCCTGCATCAACTGCGGCCAGTGCGAAGAACTCTGCCCGATGGATATCCCACTTGCGCTCTTCTCCCACGCCATCAGGACCGAGGGCGACAGCGCATTCGAGCCCAAGCTCGGGAAGGCGCCCTACACCAACTAATTTTTTTTCAGCCTGCAACCTTGCCCCCTGCTGTACGGGCAGCGCATCTCCATTCTGGAAGATGATACGCGCCTATACCCGGATCCGGGCGATTATTTCCGGTATCGCAGGATCTTTTCCAAAGATCCGGGCGGCGTAGCCCACATTTATTCATCAAAAATGCCGATGTTAATCACTACAATTAAATATACCTAACTTCGACTTTTATATATCCGAGGTTTTACCATGGAACTCAAGTATGTACAGACCACATGCCCGTACTGTGGTACGGGATGCAGCTTCAACCTCGTCGTGAAGGACGGGAAGGTTGTCGGCACACAACCATACACCCGTTCACCCGTCAACGAGGGAAAGGTATGCCCGAAGGGCACCTACGCTCACGAGTTCGTGAACAGCCCGGACCGTCTCACAAAGCCGCTCATCAAGAAGGACGGCAAGTTTGTCGAGGCGACCTGGGATGAGGCCTACGACCTGATCGCATCAAAGTTCAAGTCCTACAAGCCCGATGAGTTCGCGGCGCTCGCATCGGCCCGGGTCTCGAACGAAGAGAACTACCTGCTGATGAAGTTTGCCCGCGGCGTCATGAAGTCGCGGCACATCGACCACTGCGCCCGGCTCTGCCACGCGTCCACTGTTGCGGGGCTTGCCGCATCGTTCGGCTCCGGCGCGATGACGAACTCCATCCTCGACATCGCCGAATCGAAGTGCGTCTTCGTTATCGGGTCCAACACCTTCGAGCAGCACCCCCTCATCGGCCGCAAGGTCATGCAGGCAAAGCTGAACGGCGGAAAACTCATCGTCTTCGACCCGCGTCTCACGCCGACCGCAAAGCAGGCGGATCTCTATGCATCCTTCTACTCCGGCACCGACGTGGCCATCCTCAACTGCCTGATGGGAGAGATCATCAGGAACGGATGGGAGGACAAGGAATGGGTTTCGACCCGTGCAAAGGGATACGAGGAACTCAAGAAGGTGGTGCTCAGCGACACGTATCTCCCCGAGAACGTCGAGAAGATCTCCGGGATTGCCGCTGCCGACCTCAAGACTGCAGCCGAATGGATCGGCACCTCCGAATCCTCCGCACTCCTCTACTCGATGGGCATCACCCAACACACTGTGGGTGTCGACAACGTCAAGTCGACCGCAAACCTTCAGATGCTCACCGGAAACATCGGCAAGCGCGGTGGCGGCGTGAACGCTCTCCGCGGGCAGAACAACGTGCAGGGTGCCTGCGACATGGGGGCGCTCCCGGTCGTCTTCACCGGCTACCAGAAGGTCACCGATGCGGCAGCCCACAAGAAGTTCGCCGACGCCTGGGGCTTCCCTGACGGCATCTGCGAGCCGAAGAACGGCTACGAGGTCACCGTCATGATGGACGTCCTGACCGACAACCCCGGCGAACTCAAGTGCATGTACATCATGGGCGAGAATCCGATGCTCTCCGACCCGGACCTCAACCACGTCAAGCACGCCCTCGAGAGCCTGGAGTTCCTGGTCGTCCAGGACATCTTCCTGACCGAGACTGCCGAGATGGCCGACGTGGTCCTTCCCGCCGCCTGCTACGCGGAGCGGGACGGCACCCAGACCAGCACCGAGCGGCGCGTCCAGATGTGGCGCAAGGCCCAGAACCCGCCCGGCGAAGCAAAGGAAGACTGGCAGATCATCAGCGAACTCGCCGCCAGGATGGGCTACGCGAAGCAGTTCCCCTACCAGAATATCGAGGAGATCTTCACCGAGGTCGCCGCCGTCACCCCGTCCTACCACGGCATGACCTACGAGCGGCTCAACAGGCCCGAAGCGCTCCACTGGCCCTGCCCCACCACAGAGCACCCGGGAACGCCCATCCTGCATATCGGCAAGTGCTCACACCCCGATGGAATGGGCGTGATGCACGCCATCGAATGGAAACCGCCTGCAGAGGTGCCCGACGATGAGTACCCCTATCTCTTCACCACCGGACGTTGCATCTGGCACTGGCACACCGGGTCCATGACCCGCCGGTCTGCAACCCTCGACGCCGAGGTCCCCACCGGCTGGATCGAGATCAACCCCGAGGACGCAAAGGCGCTCGGCATCCAGAACAAGGAGATGGTCCGTGTGACCTCCCGCCGCGGGACCATTGACGTCGCCACGAAGGTGACCCCCGACATCAAGAAGGGTGTCATGTTCATGCCGTTCCACTTCGCCGAGTGCGCGGCAAACATCCTGACCCACAACGCTCTCGACCCGATCGCGAAGATCCCGGAGTTCAAGGCCTGTGCTGTGAAGGTTGAGAAGATTACGGAGGCCTGAAGATGGTAGCAAAAGGAGATACATTCTATGCATGGGCAGCCGACGCCGCCTGCCAGGAGAGGGGCGAGTGCGGTGGAGCGGTCACCGCTCTGCTGACGCACGCTCTCTCGTCCGGCATGGTGGACGCGGTCCTTGCAGTCAAGAAGGGACAGGACATCTACGATGCGGTCCCGACACTCATCACCGACCCCGCCGAGATCGCGCAGACATCCGGGTCGCTCCACTGCGGGACGCTCCTGCTCTCGAAGCTCGTCAAGGAGTTCCTGGACGGCGCGAAAGATATGCGGATCGCCATCCCGGTGAAGGGCTGCGACGCGATGGGGCTCTACGAACTTGCAAAGCGCAACCAGGTCAACCTGGACAACATCCTGATGATCGGCCTCAACTGCGGCGGTTCGGTCAGCCCGGTCCTGGCCCGGAAGATGATCCGCGAGAAGTTCGGGGTCGACCCCGACGATGTGGTCAAGGAAGAGATCGACAAGGGCCAGTTCATCATCGTCACCAAGGACGGCCAGCACAAGGGCATCTCGATGGACGAACTCGAAGAAGAGGGGTTCGGCCGCCGGGGGAACTGCCGCCGGTGTAAGATGAAGGTCCCGCGCCAGGCCGACCTCGCCTGCGGGAACTGGGGTGTCATCGGTGATAAGGCCGGGAAGGCCACGTTCGTCGAGGTCTGCTCCGAGAAAGGCGCAAACCTCCTCGACGCGGCGGTGAAGGCTGGAAGCCTCAAGACCGATGCCGCGAACCCGAAGGGTATCGAGATCCGCGGCAAGGTCGAGAACGCGATGCTGAAGCTCGGCGACAAGTGGCGGAAGAGATACTTCGAGGGCCTCGGCGAAGGGAAGGACCGCTTAAAGAAGATCATGAACGACACCTCCCGGTGCATCAAGTGCTACGCCTGCATCGAGAACTGCCCGATCTGCTACTGCGTCGAGTGCAGCACGAAGAAGTCCTACCTGGTCGAGCCCGGTCAGGTCCCGCCGCCGTTCATGTTCCACCTGATCCGCTACGCCCACATCTCCGACTCGTGCATCAACTGCGGCCAGTGTGAAGAGCACTGTGCGATGGAGATCCCGAACTCGCTCTTCATGCACGCCCTGCAGGTCGACCTCCAGGAGATGTTCGGCCACACCCCGGGTGTGGACATGGAGCTCCCGGTGCTCGCGCTCGTCGAGGAGAAGACGGAGAGGAAGCGCCTCGCCGACACCGGCAGCGACCAGATCTTCAACATCTTCGAGTAAGGGGAAGATCCCCCTCTATTTTTGGGCAGGCTGCACCCGGCAGCCGCGGCTCTCCGGCCCCGTGCGGCGGGCCGTGGTGGACGGCGCCCCGGCGAGGGGTATAGCAACTCCCCTTCGCGGCCTTTGCGAGCGGTCCCGGTGGTACTTCCGGGCACGGTTCGTCCCCGGGTATCGCCATGGCTACCCCCGGGTGGGCGGGGTGAGGGGGTTCAGGGTATCACCCTGTACGGGCAGAGGCCGGGGAAGATCGGGATCCGGCACCCCGGACCGCGAAACCGGGTCCTATAATGCGGAATCCAGGTAACAGTCCCGCAGTATACGAAAAAAGAAGAGAAGAGATGGGCCTGCTCAGGGAACCACGTGAGAGAGGGCCGGGATTGCGCTCAGGTCCGCGAAGGTCTCCTCGTGGCCGTCCGGGAACCGGACCACCGTCAGGTCCGGGGAGAAATCGGCCTCGACCAGCGGCGCAAACCAGTAGCGGTCGAGCATCTTCTGCGCCCCGGTGAAATCAAGTCCCGGCGTCGAGTAGACGTTGCCGGCATCGGTACTCCTGACCTTTGCGAAACCCTGGATCGAGAACGTGGCGGAGTCGCTCCTGGCCGAGGTCACCGTTACCGGAGCCCCGGTTGCCGTCTCGAGCGCGGACCTCAGTTCCTGCTCGGGTTCGGCGATCCGGAAGAAGACGGCGATCCTCTCGATCCACGAGAGTGTGTAGTTGAAGGTGACATCTGCGCTCCCGTCCGTCTCCACGGTTATCCGGAGGTTGTCTGCGCTGAATGCCCCGGCCGGGGCTGCCATAAGCGACAGGATCAGGAGGGAGGCGACCAGAATTCCGCGTTTCATCCTTGTACCTCGAAGAACCATACGCCGTCCTGGAGTATAAACATTTGGAGGGTCGCCGAAGCCTGCAGTGGCCCGAGATGATTGATCTTTTCGCCCCGTTCATGGGCAGAGGAGGGATCCGCAAACAACCGGCAGGAAGGCATCCCATCGCGGGATAACCCCGCGCCCTTCGTCAGTGCACCCGCAGCCAGAGGTGCAGGTTGCGGTAACCCGCCCCGATGAGACTGCCCGCCGGTATCTCTTCAGGCGGCGGCTCCGCAAAGAGGAGGAACTCAAGCCGGTTCACGTCCGGATCCATGATCCGGAAGGTGTAGGGCTGCTCTACGGTCCGGTTGTCCGGCACCGTGACGGAGAACCGGTCAAGGAGCGTCGCCGAGACTACTGTCGATCTGTTCGTCGCGTCATCAAACCTGCTCTCCACGGCAAAGGTCTCCACCGTGTAGGTGATATCCCGGGATTCGTGGTTCCCGATCCCGATGATGACCGTCTGCGGCGTCCTGGACATGAACTCGGTCGGGTAGTCGGCTGCCTTCCCCGTCGGCCCGAGGATGTAGAACTCGGTGAACTTCTCCCCCTCTCCCGGGGCGACGATGATGAAGACCGTTGCCCCGAGAGCCACGAGGACGGCGGCGATGAGGACGAGGCTCAGGGTCCTTTCGATCCGGGGAGCGGAACCGCCGGAGAGGTCTTTTGGGGCTGCCGCCGTGCGGCGGCTCCCGGCCCCGCCCGGCCCGCTCCGTGCCGGAGAGAGGGCCGCGACCAGCAGGCAGCCGGCGGCGAAGAGGATGCGCACCAGGGCGGGGGCGATCCGGGGGCAGGGGGCAGTAACGCCCGGCGGGACGGTGCGGGAGCGCAGGCGATCGGAGAGAGGACCTGCGGAGGCTTCAGGAGGCATTCTGTTACCCCATGATAAGCCAACTATAAATAAGTTCCCGGTGGAGACCCACTGTCTCGCATATCGATTCTCGATACCCGGTAACCCTCAGAGGCAGAGAGTACCGGCCGGATTTCGCGCTCTTCGGAAGGCCGCACCGGGAGCGGAACCCTGCGGCCCTGCCACCGCGGACGATATCAGCACCTTTTAATTGAGGCGCGACCAACCCCCGATCATTATGCCCCGGGAAGAGAGGGATGAGCAGGCTTTCACGGGCCTTGAGGCGGGCATCATCTTCATCGCCTTCGTCGTCGTTGCATCGGTCTTCGCCTACGTCGTTCTCGGGGCGGGCATGGCGACGTCGCAGAAGAACCAGGAGGTGCTGCACGCCGCCCTCGACGAGGCCGGGTCCGCCCTCCGCCCGGGGAATGCGGTGATTACGAAACTGGACGGAGGCCTTCTCCGGTTCAGCGAGTTCGATCTCGAGACCGCGGCCGGACCGACCGCCATCGATATGGAGAGCGTGACCTGCACCATCGCCACGACGGAGGCGCTCTTCACGTTTCCCCCCGGTGACCCTGCTGTAGACCTCTCCTGGCGGTACCGCAGGGACACCGACGATGTGCTGGAAGCAGGGGAGGTCGTCACAGTGAGGCTGACCCCGGACAGCACGGGGATCGGGCGCGGGGACACGTTCACCATCGGAGTGACCGCCACGGGAGGAGAGACCGCTTCGTTGACGAGAACGATTCCTGCCGGTGCCGGGGAGAATGTCTACATCGAGCTCTTCTGATGCCGGGTTCACCGGGCTTGAGGCGGCGGTCGTCCTGCTCGCGTTCGTCATCGTGGCAGCCGTCTTCGGGTTCGTCGTCCTGCAGGCAGGTTTCTCCTCTGCACAGCGGGGCCAGTCGGTCATTCACGACGGTATCAGGCAGGCGGGGTCGAGCTGCATGGTGGCCGGTATCGTCTACGGCATCAGCGCCACCCCCGGGTTCGTGGAATCGATCGTCGTCCCGGTCGGCCTGACGGCCGGCAGCGAGCCGATCGATATCGCCACGGTCTCCGTCCGGTTCGTCGGCCAAAAACACAGCGGGATCGTCTCCCCGAGTCTACCTCTGGTTGGCGTCTTCCCGGAACCCGGGTTCTGGAGCGTCCAGGAGCGGGTGAACAGCGACGCCGATCTCCTCCTTGAGCCAGGAGAACAGTTCGTTTTGAACATCTCGCCGAAATCCCTGGTAGACTGCAGACCCTACGGGTCGTTTGCCATCGAGATCAAACCGGCCGGGAGGGCGGCGCTCCGGGTCGAGAGGACGGTTCCCGGCAGCATCGAGCGGGTGAACCGGCTGGACTGACGGATCACTCCGGAGAGAGAAAGTCCCGGTACCGGACCATCCCCGCGATCCCGGCGGCTCCCACCGCCGCAAGCAGCAGGTAATCCTCCGGTCCGCCCCCGGCCATCAGGATGCTCTCCGGGATACCGGCCGCCCAGGCGTAGAGGGAGGCGACGGCAAGGAGGAGAAGGAGCGGGACTGCCACGCGGGCGAGCGTTCGGGCGACCGGGAGAAGGTCCGGCCGGTCGCCCCGGCAGGCGGCGAGGGCGATCGCGGCCGACGCGATGAGGAAGATCCACTCCGAAAGCGACGAGACCTCTGCGAGTACGGCGTTGCCGAAGTAGTCGGTGAACTCGTAGGGCTGGTACGGGCCGAGGAGCGGGAAGTACCAGGTGACGGGGATCGCCCACATCGCATCGATGACCTGGTGGGAGAGTACACCGGCCGCGACGGCAAGGATGGCGAACGATCTCCGCCGCCGTTCGAGAACGGCGCCTGCCACAAGGAGGAGCGCAAGGAAGAGCAGCCCGTGCGCGAATATCCGGCCGGAGTTGAGCGACTCCGCGAGCAGGATGTGACCCACCGGTTTGTCGATCAGGTCGGGGAGGACGGCCCCGAGGGCGGAGAAACCGATGAGCCGCCGGTCGCCGGGGCGCCTCGCGACCGCAAGGCCAAGGACGAGACCGAGCAGGAGGTGGCAGGCGATGAACATCCCTCATGACGTCGGTGCCGGCCGGCATATAACCCTGCGGTCCGGGCGTATCCACAAACCCTATGCCCGGGGAAGACCGACATTTCCCCATCGCCGGACAGGAGAACAGTATGGCAACGCCTGACAGACTTGATATCCTCATCCTCTTCGCTTCGTTTCTCATCGGCAGCGCGGCGGGCTGGTGGAGCCGCGTGCACTGGGGAAACAGCCTCGTTGCCGTTGCTGCGGCCCTCGCCGGGACCGTGGCCGGCTACTGCATCATCGTCGCCGCCCTCCGGGCCGCGGGTCACCCGGTCGGGTAGCCGGCGTGGAAGGGGCACGCCTCCCGCAGGCACTCGCGGTTGATATCGCCAAATTCGCACCGCACGGTATCCAGCACGGGGAGGGTTACGCCGAACCGCTCCGAAAGGAAGGTGACCGCCGTCCGGATCGCAAGCCACGAGTCGCGTTTGCAGCACCGGGGACCACCGTGGCGGGCGATCGTCATCAGGCTGCGTGCGGTCATCTGGTTTGCAAGCGACCACTCCTGCTTCTTTAAGGGCGTCGACCCCGTGATCAGGCTCACGAAGATGCCCGTCCCGATCGCCGCGCCGCAGGTGCCGTGGCTGCCGCAGAACCCTCCCGGGACCATGCCGGCCCTCGCGCGCGCCTGCCGGAGCAGCGGCCCTTTCCTCCCGGGCTCCCCCTGGTGGTTGCAGTACGCGGCAATGAGCGCGGCGGGCACAAGGAAGTGGTGCTCCGGCCCGTGCATCCTGACCGCCGGGCAACGCATCAGGATACAGGCGACGGCAAGCGGGTCCTCGAGTTCCGTCGCGATGCAGAACTGTTCGATGAGGTCGAGCGCCTCAAGGCTGTGGCACCGGTCGCAGACAAAGTGCCCCGCTTCGCAGGCCGCCGTGGTGCTCCGAACCTCCCCGCAGACGGCGCAGGCAAGGTCGCGGGGCTCCTCGCTGTACAGGAGATCCCGGCCGCAGATGAGGCATCCTGCCCTATGCTCCATGCCATAGGGGTGCGTCACCGCACCCCATAAAGAGATCCGGGGAAGGCGGGCAGCCCGGGGGAAGGCAAGACGCGGCCCCGGACCCCCGGCACTCCCGCACCTGCCCGTCTTCGATCGCGAGGACCCGGTCGGCGAGCTCCAGGAGCGAGGGGCGGTGAGAGATCAGGATGGTCGTCCGGTCCCGGACCAGAACCCGGAGCGTCTGCCCGATCAGGTCCTCGGTCTGGAGGTCGAGAGCAGACGTGGGTTCGTCGAGGATGAGGATGGGCGCATCCTTCAAAAACGCCCGGGCGATGGCGATCCGCTGCCGCTGGCCGACGGAGAGCCGGGTCCCGCGCTCGCCGACGACCGTCCGGTAACCGTCCGGGAGCCGGAGGATATCGTCATGGATCTGCGCTTTCTGCGCGGCTTCGACAACCTCCTCGATGGTGGCGTCTGGCCTGCTGTAGCGGATGTTCTCCTCTATGGTGGTGTGGAAGAGGAAGAGGTCCTGCGAGACGATCGATATCTGCCGCCGCAGCCACCGGGGGTCAAGCGTTGAGAGGTCGCGCCAATCAAGCGTGATCGTGCCTTTTTTGGGAGCGAACGCCCGGAGGATCAGGTTGATGAGCGTCGTCTTCCCGGCACCGGTCCGCCCCACGACGGCGACTGCCTCGCCAGGCCGGATGACGAACCGCGCATCCCGGAGGACCGGGGCATCCTCCGAGTAGCCGAACCAGACGCCGGAGAACTCTATGCGGCCCTGCACGGTTCCGGGGACGATCCCGCCGGCACCGGCGAGGGCGCCCGGCTCACCCTGCATCGCAAAGAGTTCGCGCAGGCGGGCGGCGGACGTGAGCGCGGGCTGCATCACCACGGGAAACGCAAAGAAGGTGTTGACGGTGGGGGCAAACGTCATGATGTAGACCGCGAACGCGACGAAGTCTCCCACGGTCATGGCACCGGCAAGCACCTCGTTTCCGCCGAACCAGATGACGGCGATCAGCATCAGCGACATCGTGCCGATCCTGAAGTACTCCGAGAATGCGGAGAGCATGGTGTTTCTGATCCGGGCGTCGACCATGTTCCGGAGCGTCCCGGAGACCCGGTGCACCTCGCGGTCCTCCGCGGCGTGCGATTTGACGGTGTCGATCCCGGATATCACCTCCTGGAGGTCCCGCGAGACGTAGGCCTGCCGCTCGCGCTCCCGGTGGGTGGCGGCGCGGATCCTCCGGACGAAGACGGCGTTGACCAGCAGGTAGAGAGGGATGAAGGCGAGGACGACGAGGGTCAGCCTGAGGTTTAAGGCGCCGAGGATGACGAGGGTGAAGGCGACGTAGAGGGCGTTTGCGATGATCTGGGGGAGGTACTGGGAGACGGTGTACTGCAGGATCTGGACGTCGTCGGAGAGGCGGGACATGATGTAGCCGGTCTGCTGCGATTTGAAGTAGGAGAGCGGGAAACCGAGGACGTGTTCGAAGAGGGCGGTCTGGAGGTTGAAGGCGTAGCCTTCCCGGAACCGGGCGGTCCAGTAGTTTCGGACGAGGTCCGTCGCGCCGGTGAGGAGGCCGAGTACCAGGAGGGCGACCACGAGGGTGTTGAGCGACGAGAGAACGCCGCCGGCCCCGGTAAGAAGGGCGCCGGGCGCCGGGGTCCCCCCGAGCAGGATGTTGTCGACGAAGACCTTGAGGCTGAGCGGGAGGACGGTTTTCTCAGCGGAGACAAGAACCGTCGCCACGAGTGCGAGAACGCCCGCTCTCCGGATCGGCCGGGCGAACCGGAGGAAGAAGGCGAGGTCGGCGAACCGGAGGTCCCCGTCGGCCTTCGCCGGCTGGCGCAGGATATCCCGCGTGAAGGCGACGGAGCGCCGGCAGTAGTCTGTGATGCTCATTGTATGCAGGTCCGGTTGAGGAGCGGTAAGCCCGGGGCCGGACCCGGGGATCCGGCCGCGTCTCCGCTGCAGTTCCATGCCTTCCTGCCGTATAATACCTGCGGCTCCGGCACACCCGAGGCAAACCAAAACAGATAACGTATGAGGGGATGAGATTTCCTGTATGGTATCGCGTGCCGCCGCCGATCGGTGGAGAGGGGCGGCTGTGGGTGCGCTGGTGATCGGTGCGGTCTTCCTCCTTGGCCGGCTCGATATCCTCCCGGATCCGGTGATGACGGTGGCGTTCCTCTTCGGCGGGGGCCTCGCCGCCGGCCTCTTCACCCAGGGCACGGTTCGGGACGGCGCCGTCACGGGTGCCGTATGCGGGGTGCTCGTGGCCCTGTTCGCGAGCTCCGGGATAACCCTCATGAGCCTTGCAAATAGCGAACCATACTATCCTCCGTTCTGGATGACCTTTGGTTTCTACGCCCTGGTCCTCACGGCGCTCCTCCTCCCCTACAACGCCATCGGCGGGGCGGCCGGGACGGCGGTGCGAAACGGTATCTGGAGACGCGGCCCCGCCGGGGTTGGCGAGCGGGGGAGGTGGATCGGCATCGGCATCGGCACGGCCGTCATCGCCGCATCAGTCCTCCTCCTTGCCTTCCTCGGCCCGTTCGCTGTGGCCGCTCCAATCGTCGGCGGGTTCATCGCGGGGTTTTTTTCCGGGAACAAGCCGGGGGACGGCTTTGAGGCAGGGCTTGTCGCGGCGCTCTTCGGGACCGGTCTCTTCTCGCTCCTGCTCCTCTGGACGGCATCCCACGGCACGGGGTTCGCCGCCGGGCTTGCAGGAATTGCAGCGATCGCTCTGGGGTATACCTTCATACCCCTCGGGACCGCTGCCGGGGTTGCCGGAGCGGTCGTGCGGGCGGGTCCCGGGGAGCGATGAGGACGTTTGCGGGGTGGGGCTGACAGAGAGGAGTTTACTGGTATCCCATTGCGGGGAGGGAGACCCCCTTCCCGGCCCCCACCCTCAATGGAGATATTCCCATGCTCCACTTCATGAGGAGATCCCGGAGAGGAACCAGTTCCGGGGCGGTTCTCCCCTGTCTATCCTTTCGGGAAACCGGCGTCGATACCGCTTCCTGGCACGGCTTTCCACCGGGTATCCCCACGCACTGCCCCCGCCCCTACCAGGGCGGGGTGGGGGGTGCCGGAGAGGATCTTCCGGGTATCGTTTTGCCCGGGGAGGGGACGAGCCCCCTCCCCGGCCCCCTCCCCCGATTGCGATATCCACCACGGTCCACAGTCCGGGGATATGTCCGGGGGAAGACCCAGACCCGGGCTGGCTCTCCCCCACCCCTCTGGAAAAACGGCGTCAGCATCACCCCCTGACACGGCTTTCCACTGGCTATCGCAAGCACTGCCCCCGCCCCCCAGGGCGGGGGAGGAGCGCGAAGCGCGGGAGGGGTGGGGGGTGCCGGAGAGGATCTTCCGGGTATCATTTGCCCGGGGGGGGACGAGCCCCCTCCCCGGGCCCCTCCCCCGGTTGCGATAGCCACCACGGTCCACTGCACGGGGAGATCCGGGGAAGAACCGGATTCTGGCTGGCTCCACCTGGTCCCTCTCGCCATCCGGCGCCAGATCGAGAAACCCGCATGAGGACTTCTTCCCCGGGCACGGCCTCCCGGGTATCGCCATGACTGCCCCCGTCCCCAGGGGCGGAGGAGGAGGCCGAAGGCCGGGCGGGGTGGGAGGTGCCGGAGAGCGCGTATGGGTATCCGCCAGGGAGGTTTCAGGGAGGAACTTACGGGTACCTACTTGCGGGGAGGGGGCAGGGGCTTGCAGAGAGGTGGTTCGGGGCATCATTTTGCCGGGGGAGGGGGCTCGCTCCCTCCTCGATCCCCTCCCCCATGGGCGAAGAGCCACCATGGTCCAGTGTACCGGGACAAGCCTGGAAGAACCGGGTCCGGGACCGCACTCCCGGGATGAGGGGTGGCGCGATGAGGCAGGTCACCCCCCGTAGAATATGCTTGCGATACCGTAGAGGTCCATATCCACGGTCTTGAGGTTCGCCACCGCCTCCTCAAGCGGGACCGCGACGATCTCATTGCCCCGGAGGGCGACCATCTTCCCGAAGTCCTTCTCCCTGATAAGATCCGCCGCCGCCACCCCGAAGCGGGTCGCGAGCACCCGGTCGTGCGCCGTCGGCGACCCTCCCCGCTGGACGTGGCCGAGCACCGTCACCCGCGTCTCCATGCCGAGCCGGTTCTCGAGCTCGTCACGCAGAAACGTGCCGATGCCGCCGAGCGTCACGTGCCCGAACTCGTCCATCCGGGCCGACTGCGTGATCACCCCTTCCCGTCCCTTCGGCTGGGCTCCTTCGGCGACCACGACGATGCTGAACTTCTTCCCCCGCTCGTAGCGTGCCAGGAGGTGTCCGGCGACCTCGTCAAGGTCGAACGGGACCTCTGGGATGAGGATCTGGTCGGCCCCGCCCGCGATCCCGGCCACGGTCGCGATCCACCCGGCATGCCGGCCCATCACCTCCACCACCATAACCCGGTGGTGCGACTCCGCCGTCGTGTGGAGGCGATCGATCGCCTCGGTGACAATCGAGACGGCGGTATCGAACCCGAAGGTGTAATCGGTCGCGGCGACGTCGTTGTCGATGGTCTTTGGGACCCCCACCACCGGGATGCCCATCTGCGAGAGCCTGTTTGCGACGCCGAGGGTATCCTCGCCGCCGATCGCAACCAGCGCATCGATCCCGAACCTCCTGATGTTGTCCCGCAGCCGTTGCACGTCGGCCTCGTTCTTGAAGGGGTTCGTCCGCGACGTCCCGAGGATCGTCCCCCCCTTCGGGAGGATCCCCGTCACCGAGTAGTCGGTGAGCGGCTCGACGTTTCCGGCGACCAGCCCGAGCCATCCGTCCCGGATCCCGATCGTGTCGAACCCGTGCTTAGCCCCCGTCCGCACGACCGCCCGGATCACCGCGTTCAGGCCCGGACAATCCCCTCCGCCCGTCAGTACACCGACCGTCGTCATGTTCCTCCTCCATAGATCTTCATCGCCTCGTCCACACCCGCATCGTCGAGGGTGATCGCCGATATGGCGTTGCAGAACCGGACCGCCTCGTCAAGTGACCGCTGGTGGATGTTCCTCCCGGTCGCGTTCCCGACCGTGCCGCCGATGTGGATCTGGTCGTGGAGCTGTTGCAGGAACTCCGGCACGCTGGCCTGCGACCCGCCCGCACAGACAACGCCCGTCCTGCCGGCCGCCGCCACCGCCTCCCGGAGGAGCGCGGCGTCGGGCGGCCCGCCAACTTTCGGTGGGTTCACCTTCGCGAAATCGCTCCCGAGAGCCGCCGCCACCCCCGCCGCCCCTGCAACCAGGTGCGGGTCGCGCTCGTCCTTGACCGCTTTCCCGCGGGGGTACATCCAGAACACGGTGATGAGCCCGTTCGCGTGCGCGTGGTTGACGATCTGGGCAGCCTGGTAGAGCATCATCGGCTCATACTCGCTCCCGAGGTAGACCGTGTAGCCGACGCCGAGGATTGAAAGCCCCGTCCGGTCCCGGAGTTCGACGGCTTGCCGGACGTGGTGGAGCTCCGAGCTCTGCGGGTCCCGCTGGGAGGTCCCGACCAGGTTGGTCTTCGAGTTGAGTTTGACGAGGTAGGGCACGTCCCGGTAATCCGCGCCATATCGCGCGATCAACCCGAGTTGCGTCGCAAAGACCCCGATCCTCGCCCGGCTCGCGATCCGGAAGAGATGTTCAGGGTCGGCGTCCTCGGGATGGATGCCGGTCCCGAAGAAGTCGTCGTTGAGGTGCTCGATCTTCTGGTCCCCGGCAAAGAGCATCAACCTCCCGGTGCCATGCGTGATCGTCTGGTAGTTCTCCCGGTACCTCTCCTGCTCCCCGGGAGGCACATCGAGAGGAACCCTGATATCGCGTGCAGGTGGCATACCCCTTCCTCCCAGTCCCCACATACTTAAACGTTGCTTCGGTCACGGGGTGGGACGGGCCGGATCTCCTGGGCACCGGGGCATCCGGGGGAGGTGATCCGCTTCCCGGGGAGGCGGATCACCTCCCCCGGGAAGCGTACCGTCGCCATCGGCCGCCATCTACGGTTGAGTGGCAATTCCCGGCGCTGTCTTTCCGGCTGAACGCAACGCCGCATAGCGACTCAGGGATAGCCAAATGGATGTTCTGCCAATCTTCATCGACTGGTTCCCGTATCTTCTCTCCGGCGTTGCCGTTACCCTCGGCCTCGGATTCCTCCTCGGGCTGCCCATGGCGATCGGCCAGGTATACGGTTCCCGCCCGGTGCGATCGCTTGTCGGGGTCTACGTCTGGTTCTTCCGGGGTCTCCCCATCCTCGTCCTCCTCTTCTTCTTCTGGTTCGGCATATTCCCCGGGCTCGGGCTCGGCGATCTTTCGGCGTTCGTCGTCGGAGCAGTCGTGCTGGGCCTCCGGGGGGCGGCATACCAGTTTACCCTGTTTTAAAGCCGTGCCGTCCCTGGTGCACAATCTTTTGGCGTATCTCCCGGGCAGGCGATCACCCCCGGGAGGCTCGCGGCCGGCCGCGAGCCTCCCGGATCACTTCCAGCTGCCGCTGATCGGGCTGTATCGGGTTGATACGGCGTAACTCTCCCGTCACCATACGGGCGATAGGTATTTATTGCATCTTATCCATCGTGGGTCGCCTCCCGGAAGGGGGCACGGATGCGATGGTGAGAGAGATGAAAGGTATGAAGGAATCCGCCACGGGCGGGATGTCAGGCGTTGCCGGGACCATACAGGAACTCGATCCGCAGATCATCGAGGCGAGCACCTCGGGAATGAATTTCCCCGCATCGAAGAACGACCTGATCACCCGGGCAAAGGAGAGCGAAGCCCCCCAGATCGTCCTCGATGCGATAAACCAGTTCGAAGACAGGCAGTACAAAGACCCGGAAGATGTGAAGTCCGAGTTTAAGAAGATCGTGCAGAAGTAAGCTTTTCTGCCCCAGGTGCCGTCTTCCGGCACCTGTCGGATCTCATCCCCGGCTGACCGAAACCATGCTGCCGGGCGGTACTCCTGCAGAGCCGTGCATCCGGTATATGGATGCATGATACGGAGGCGGGCGTTGATGCCGGACGGCGCTCTACGTCGAAGGATCAACCGGGCGCCGATGCGCTCCGGGAGCACTTCAGGAGCATGGATTACCCTGCCGGAGAGCAGGACCTGATCGATCATGCCCGCAAGAACCATGCGCCGGATTCCGTGTTCGAGGCGCCCGGCAAGTTCGACAGCACTGCGCTAACGTTCCAAGAAAGCCCTCCCCTGGAAGTCAAACTGCTGACTTCCCCTCGCGGCAACACGGCTCAACGCGAGAGGCTCTCTCGCTATCCCCATCCACCAGTGCAACGATTCTCAATTACCGGCACTCTCGACGGAGGAGAGTATCGATCGGGGGGCGGGGGCTTTGAGGAGGGATGTATGGGTACCCGCCTGCGGGGAGGGGAAGCTCCCTCCCCGGCCCCCTCCCCCAATGGCGATACCCCCACGGTCCACTGCACGGGGGATCCCGGAGAAAAACCAGTTCCGGGGCGGTTCTCCCCTGTCTATCCTTTCGGGAAACCGGCGTCGATACCGCTTCCTGGCACGGCTTGCCACCGGGTATCCCCACGCACTGCCCTCGCCCCCCGGGACGGGGGAGGAGGCCGAAGGTTGGGCGGGGTGGGGGGACGGGGGGGAGCGCTTTCTGGGGGATAGGACGGAGGCCAGATATGGTCTGTTCGTTTGGAATCGATGCACCAGCTCATGCGTTGCCACGGAAGTTCGCGAAGCCGGTGCCCGGGTGCTGCCAACTTCGTGGTAAGGCGTCGCGCGAGACCGCATCGTTGCCGGGGTGCCAGATGAGCGAAGTTACTGTTCGGGGAGGAGTCGTACCGGCCGGCCGCAGACGTGAGCCAGGAGGTTGGGAGGACCAGGTGACCGCGAGAGCCCGGGGGTCAGCCCGGGCCCCGGCCTCCGCCACCTATATCTGGTCCCCGGGTAGATGGCGCGGCATGCTCATCATCGGACACCGCGGCGCCCGGGCTCTCGCGCCTGAAAACACCCTCCTTGCCCTGCGGAGAGGTATGGCGTGCGCCGATTTCGTCGAGATCGACGTGCGCCTCACGAAGGACGGGATCCCCGTCGCAATCCACGACGCAACCGTCGACCGGACGACGGACGGGACCGGGCCGGTCAAAGGCTACACCATCGAGGACCTGGCGAGGCTGGACGCGGGCGAGGGTGAGACGATCCCGACGCTCCGCGAGGTCCTCGACCTCGTCCACGGACGGGCAGGGCTTGTCGTGGAGATCAAGGAGCCCGGGACCGAGGTGATCATCGTCTCGGCGCTCATAGACCGGATGCCGCAGAGGTTCATCCTGGTCTCTTTTAACCCGCAGAGCGTCGCGATGGCAAAACGGCTCCTCCCCGGTGTGCAGGCGGGCCTCATCTCCTCGGCGGAGATCGGCGACCCCGCCGAATTTGCCCGCCCGGCACAGGCCGACCTCATCCTCCCGCGACGGGACCGCCTCTCGCGTGAGATGGTGGAGCAGGCGCACGACGCCGGGCTGCTCGTCGTTCCCTGGACGCTGAATACAGAGGACGACCTTGAAGAAGCGGTCCGGCTCGGCGTCGATGGCTTCGCGACCGATGATCCCTGCGCCGCACAGAGGTACCTGGAGAGCAGGGGTGTCGAGCGCCCGGCTCCGGCGAGGTGATCTTCCGGTTTGGGTCAGTCGCCCGGGAACGCGAGCGTGGTTGCGATCGCGTTTTCGGCCCGGCTGGTGTCCTTCCTCGCAAAGAGCACGACGATCGGGACATCCGAGACGATGACGCCGGCAAAATCGGTATCCAGCGGGAGGGGCTCGGGGTCGATCAGGTCGTTGAAGCGGATCTGTCGGGTCCGCCGGGCCGGCACCGCGAGGCGGTAAGGACCGACAGGCTCCCGGTCTTCGTAGTAGACCGTGATCTCGACCTTTGCGTCCCGGTCCCCGGCGTTGAGCAGGCAGATCATGTCGCTGCTGGTCTCTTCCGGTTCCGGGCCGGTCGTCCGGAGGGGGATGTGCCCGCCGGGGATCGCCCAGACCGTCCTGCCTACCGGCCTCACGTCCCCTCCTCCCCGAGCAGCCTCTGCAGGTAGGGGTTGAGGAAGAGGCCGTCCGGGTCCATCCGGCGGCGGACGGCAAGGAACCGGCCCCACCGGGGATAGAGCGGCTCAAGGTCGTCGGCCGTCATCGTGTGTTTCTTCGCCCAGTGCGGCCGCCCCCCGTACTCCTGGAATATCGGCTCGATATCGTGGAAGAAGCCCCAGAAGGGCAATGTCGCGTTCTGGTGGAGCGAGATCGTGACGGTCGCGCGGCTGTGTGCGGTGCTCAGGTAAGCGTCGTCCGGCGCGACGGTCCGGTAGAGGACCCGCCAGGCCACGTGTTTCCGGTGGCGCTCCCTGATGCGCCGGCGGACCGCTTCGAAGCATTCGGGCCCCGCCTCCGCCGGGATGGCATACTCCATCTCGTCGAACCGGAGCGTGCGAACTTTCGCGATGACCTCGCTGCTCCACCCGGTCCTCTCCTCGACAAGGCGGGCGTAGGGGATGCTCTCCGGCGCACCCCCGGGAGGGTCCATCGTCCTGAGTTTCACCCGGTCGCTCCGGGGATACCAGTAAAAATCGAAGTTCCGGTGCCTGTCGACGAGGTCGTCGAGGTGGGCGAGGCAGCGGTCGGCGGTGGTGCACCACTCCCGGCGGTGGAGCCGGTATGCCGGAAGCAGGCGGAGCGTCAGGGCCGTGCAGATACCGAGCGCCCCGAGCGAGACCTGTGCCGCCCGGGTGAGGTCCGGGTCCTCCTCAAGAGAGAACTCCGTTATCTCGCCGGATGCCGTGACCATCCGCCCGCCGGCGATCATGGCGGAGAGGACCGGCAGGCGCTTTCCGCTGCCGTGCGTCCCCGTCGCCAGGGCGCCTGCGACGCTCTGGACGTCGACGTCGCCGAGGTTCGGCATGGCGAGCCCGAGACCAAGGAGGAGACCCCCGGCCTCTCCGAGCGTCGTGCCGGCCCAAAGAGTCGCTTCACGCTTTGCAGGGTCGTATGACTCGATGCCCCGGAAGGCGTCAAGCGAGACGAGCGTATCGCGGGTCGCGAGGAGGGGCGACGACGAGTGGCCGGTCCCGGCAGGGCGGATCGTCCTCCTCCCTTCCGCCGCCCGGCATACGAGATCACTGAGCGCGTTCTCATTCTCCGGCCGTTCTGTCCGCTTCGGCGAAAAGCGGAGGCTTCCCGACCAGTTCTCCCACGTATCACCCATGAACACCGTCTCCGGGCCCCGGGGGGTCAGACGAGCGTCCCGGGCAGATGCTTGAGGAGCCACGCCTTCACCTCGACGGCGAGGCTCTCCGCCGCCTCATCGAGGGTGTGGCCCGCCCCCTCGTAGATGACCAGCCGTTTGGGCTCACGGGCGCGCCGGTAGACCTCCTCTGAAGACCGGGGAGAGATGACCGTGTCGGCATCCCCGTGGATCAGGAGGACCGCCGCACGCCCCGCGAGGCTGGCGACCGGTCCGGTCCCGGCTGCCCCGGTCGAGAGCGCGACGACGACCCGGACCAGGGGATCGCCTGCCGCCGCCTGGATCACCACCGCTCCCCCGAGGGAGTGCCCGACGAGCCCGATGGCCGGGACGCCCCGGCTCTCCAGGTAGCGCATACCAAGGACCGTGTCGACGACCGACTCCACGAGGTCGGCCGGGTGCCGGTACCGCACCCGGAGTGCGCTGATCCTGTGGTTCGGGAGGTCCTCTGCCAGGCGCGGGTAGAGCCCCCGTGCCGGGGTGTCAAACCCGCCGCCGGTACCCCCCACCATGACGACACCGGCATGTGCCCCCTCCGCCTCGTAGTAGCGGCAGATGGTCGTTCCCCGGTCGGTCTCGATCTCCACGACATCGTAGGCCTCGCCGGCCTGCGGGACCCTTCTCACGTTCGCGGGGCGAACCTCAACCCGCGCAGCCTCCACCTCAATTGCAGTCGTCCCAAGCATGGGGGAGAGTGGATATGGTGCTATTTGTCCTTTGCGGCTACTGCCCCATGTGGTCTAATCTCTGCAGATCCCGTGCCGCGTCTTCGCATCTTTGCATGAGGGAACCCGGGGCGGGCAGGGTGGGGATGCCGGAGAAGAACGTATGAGTAGCCCGCCCGCGGAGGTTGCCGGAGAAGAACGTATGAGTTCCCACCGGCGGGGAGTGGGAAGACCCCCTCCCCGGTCCCCTCCCCCCGTGGCGATAACCTCACGGTCCACTTTCCGGGGAGATCCCGGGGAAGGACCGGGCACGGCTGCCCACTTGATATCACCACGCACTGCCCCCTTCCTGCGGAGGGGGCGGGGGAGGAGCGCCGGAGGCGCGGGTGGGGTGGGGGGTTCCGGAGCGGAACGTATGAGTAACTCGCCTGTAGAGGTTGCCGGAGAAGAACGTATAGGTATCCTCCTGCGAAGAGCGGGTAGAGCGAAGGTTCTCGCGCGCCGGAGAAAGGGATGGCGCCGCACGCCGCGTGTGGAGATACCTCAAAACCCCGGTGCAGAAAGTACATTACTATTGATTACAAATTATAATCTGTAATGGATAAAATAGGGTACAAACTCTTTCAGCCGGTTGGCGGATCATCTCCGGCACCCGCGACAAACGGACCCGCTGCACCCCCCGGTACCGGGGAGTCCGACGCCGACCTCCTTGACGCTTACTCCCGGGCCGTCATCCGGGTCGTCGAGGCCGTGGGGCCCGCAGTCGTGAGCGTGGCCGTGGGGAAGAACTTCCAGGGCCGGAGGGGCGAGCAGATCGGGGCAGGTTCCGGCGTGATCGTGGCACCGGAGGGCTACATCATGACCAACAACCACGTGGTGCAGGGGGCGGGCAAGATCGAGGTCCGTATGGCGGACGGGACCGCTCTTCCCGCACGCCTGGCCGGAGCCGACCCGGCAACCGACCTCGCCGTCCTCCGTGCCGATGCCGGGGGTCTTCCCTGTGCGCCGTTCGGCGACTCCGGGGCGCTCTCGGTCGGCCAGCTCGCGATAGCCATCGGCAACCCGCTCGGATTCGATTCGACCGTCTCGACGGGGGTCCTGAGCGCTCTTGGCCGGGCGCTCCGGAGCCGGGACGGCCGCCTGATCGAGAACGTCATCCAGCACACCGCGCCCCTGAACCCCGGCAACTCCGGCGGCCCGCTGGTGGACTCGCGCGGTCGGGTCATCGGGATCAACACCGCCATCATCCCCATGGCCCAGAGCATCTGTTTCTCTATCCCCTCAAACACCGCCGCCTGGGTCCTCCCGCAGCTCGTCGCCGACGGCAGGGTGCGGCGCGGCTACCTCGGGATCGCCGGCCAGTCGCGGCCGCTGGAGCGATCGCTTGTCCTCGCCCTCGGGCTTACCGGGAGCCAGGCGGTCGAGGTCGTCTCGGTCTCACGGACAAGCCCCGCCGGCAGGGCCGGGCTCCGGTCGGGTGACCTGATCATAGCGATCAACGAGACCAGCGTGGGGTGTGTGGATGACCTGCACCGGTTCCTCGCCACCTGGCCCATCGCGGAACCGGCAACCCTGACGCTCATCCGGGGACGGCAGCGGATCAGGCTCCCGATCATCCCGGTCGAAGCCGTCGCGTGCCCCGTCACCGGGTGAGGCTACGAGATCCACGTGATCCGGGGCTCGTGCCGCCCCGGTTTCGGCGGCAGGGGAGCGGGGTAGCCGAAGATCAGGGGCGCCACGATCTGGTGGTCGTCCGGGACCTTCAGCGCCGCAAGAAGATCGGGGTTCTGCTGGACGAGGGCCGCGGAACCGACCCAGCAACTGCCGATACCGAGCGCCCAGGCGGCAAGCATCATGTTCTCCGCGCAGAGCGTGCAGTCGAGGACGCTCGATACGACTTCCCGGGCTCCGAGGATCAGGACCAGGACCGGGGCGTTGTAGAAGATGCTGTATCCGGGGTCCCTGAGCGCCGCGAGGAACCCTTCCATCCCGGGCCGGGACTCCTCCCCGATCTTCTCAACTAGGATCGGTTTGCAGTAGTCGGACGCCCGTCGCATCAGGTTCCTGTCCTTCACGACCACGAACCGCCAGGGCTGAAGCCCGAGAGCGTTCGGGGCCTGGACGCCCGCAGCGATGATCGCCCGGAGGGCCTCATCCGGGACGTCCCGGTCGGTGTAGTTCCTGACGCTCCGGCGTTCCCGGATCACGGAGAAGATCCCGGTTGCCTCTGTATCCATCACCATATGCCTCCCTTCGGCTCGCCGATCGTATATATGCCTTGAGGGCCCGCACGCCCCCTCAGGAGAGGATGAAGAAATCGTCGAACTTCCCGGTGTACTCCTCCCTTATCATCTGCACGTCGTCGACCCGGGCCGCGGCCGGGCCCCGGCGGCAGAACCCGACCATCCGCCGCACGGACTCCTCCTCGCCCTCAAAGACCGCCTCGAGGCGGCCGTCGGGGAGGTTCCTGACCCACCCGGTGACGCCCGCATCCCGGGCCTCGTCCTCCACAGCCCACCGGAACCCAACACCCTGTACCCGCCCGGTGACCAGTACGCGCGTCCGTACTCTCATGTAGCAGGGTTCGGCGGCGGGAAGACTTATCCCTGCCGGGCCCGCCGGGGATGTCCCGGGGGCCCTGCCCCCCGGGGACGGCAGAAACGGCCGCGAAACTCACCCCGAAGCTGGGCATACGAGTGGTACCGTCCGAAAATCAGATCGTAATCCTTTTTACCCCTCCGCGACTCAAACCCCTACAGCAGTTATACTCCAGCGCCGGAGGTGAATGACGGATTCATACCAGGACCGGGCATCCTGCAGCCTGCCGGTGCCCGGCGCTCTCGAAGACGGTCTTCTCATGGTAAACGGCGACCGAAGGGTCCTCTGGTGTAATCCTGCTCTCGCGCGGATTCTTGCTCTCCGACCGGAAGAGATCCCCGGGATGGACGTGCTCTCTTTCCTTGATGGACATCTTCTGCCGACTATCGAGGATACGGCCTCTGCGCGGCTGATCCGGCAGGCGCTCCTCGACGGTGCGGACCTGCCCGATCTCCGCTGCCGCATCCGGTCACCCGACGGCACCCGGCGCTGGTTCTCGGTCTCGGGCGCACCGGGCCTTGCCGGGCAGCGGCTCATCAGGGTCCGGGATGCCACCGGAGACCTGGATGCGCACTACTTCAGGACCGCGCTCGGCCAATCGCCGGTGGTCGTCTTTGCGCAGGATGCGGATCTCCGCTACACCTGGTCCTATAACCAGCAGCTCGGGTCCACGGACGAGTCCATCATCGGGATGCGGGACGAGGAGGCCTTTCCTGCAAACGGGGCGCATCTTACCGCGCACAAACGCCGGACCCTCGAGATGGGAGAGACGGTGCGGGCGGCGGTGACGCTCAACATCGGCGGCGACCTGCGTGTCCGGGACCTGACGCTCAAACCCCTCCGGGATGCGGAGGGCAGGATCACCGGGGTCACCGGGACGGCCTTTGACGTGACCGAGAGGGACCGGGCGGAGACGGCGCTCCGGGAACGGATGAACGAGCTCCGGTGCCTGTATACCATCACGCGCCTCGTCGAGGTGCCGGGGATAACGCTTGACGGGCTCCTGCAGGCGGTTGCCGATACCCTCCCCTCCGGCTGGCAGTACCCGGACGACGCCGCGGTGCGGATCCGGGTCGACGACCGGGAGTACCGCCGGGGCGGGCCGGGAGAGACACCCTGGAGACAGGAGAGCCCGATCGTCGTCTGCGGCGCGAGGCTCGGCGAGGTCGAGGTCCGGTACCTCAGCAAGAAACCGGAGGCGGCTGAGGGGCCGTTCCTCTCGGAGGAGCGGATGCTGCTTGACGCCGTCGCGGAGCGGCTCGGCCGGATCATCGAACGGTTCCAGGCAGAAGCGGCGCTCCGGGAGAGCGAAGCAAAGTTCCGGGGGATCGCCCAGCGGAGCTTCGACCTCATCGCCACGTCCTACCTGGACGGGGGACTGAACTACATCTCGCCGGCGATGGAGCGTATACTCGGGTACCCGCCCGAGATGATGAAAGGGACCGACTGGGAGGACTACATCCTCCCGGTAAGCCTCCCGGTATGGGAGGAGGGGCGCCGGCGGGTGCTCCAGGGTAGATCGGTCGAGGGCCTCCAGATCGAGGTCAGGCGGAAGAACGGGGAGACCGCCGTGCTGGAGGTGAATGGGTCGCCGATCATCGAGAAAGGGGTGACCGTGGGGTTCCAGGCCGTAGGGCGGGATATATCCGAGCGGGTCCTCTACGAGCGGCTCCGGGAGCAGGCCCTCGACCTGAACGCGCGAAACATAGCGCAGTTCGCCGTCCTTGCCGACCACGTCCGCCACCCGCTCCAGGTGATCATGGGGGTCGCGGACCTGCTCGATGATGCGGAGACCGCAGAGATACTCAGTGAGCAGGTCAAAAGGATCAACACGCGGATCAGCGAGCTCGACCGCGAGTGGGTGGAGTCGCGGAAGATCCGGGAGTTCCTGAAGCGCTACGAACTCTGAAGCCTCATCCCCGCCGCCGCTTCTCGTCGCGGGGGTGGCGCACCGCCGGTATGGCCCCCCGGATTGCGGCGAGCGCCTCCGGCAGGAGCGTGCCTTTCTTCCCGACGACGTCGGCCGCCCGGATGGCGGACGGGTGTGCGGCAAGAACGTAGCTCTCGGCGAAGAGGTCGAGCCCGCCCCGGGCGAAGTCGTTGAGCGAGAGCGGGACCGAAGGTCCGTCGGAGGACGGGCTGCTCGAAACCGGGCAGACGATCAGGCCCCCATCCTCTCCTGCCGCGATGACCACCACCGGCCGAACCTTCTCTTCGCCCAGGCCCCCGATACGCACGGGGGCCAGGAGAACGTCTCCGCCGACGTACCGCCCCATGGGCATAGAGGTTGGCTCCCAGAACCGATAAGAGAATTGATCCGTGCCGGCGGCCCGGTACGGAAACCGCCGGGAGGACGCTTCAAAACAGCGGAGGAGTCTCCCGCTCCCCCGGTGTGTCTTACGGCGCCGGGCCTTTCACTTTCCCGGCCTGCTGCTTCTCACGGTCATTCTTCCGGTCTTTCTCCTTCACCTTCGCGGCATCGGCAGACCCGTCGCCGTTCCCGTTCTTCTTCCCGTTGCCCGGGTTGATCACGGATACGGCACTGCTGCCGGCAACCGAGACGTTACCGTTCTCCGTCGCGACGCTCCCGGCCACGGTCAGGTTGCCGTCGCCCGCGGCAAGGTCGAGGTCCGCCCGCCGGTACTTCAGGATGAGCGTGCCGCCGTCCTTTGCGCAGACGTTGACCTTCTCCGGCATCGCGTCTCCGATCGTAAACTCCGTGAGATCCGCTGCAGCCACGTCCCTGCGGTCGGCATCACCGAACCCGAGCCAGCCCGCAAGGCTGACGAAGATGGTCATGATACCGTTGCTCTTCTGGTTCAGGGTCTTTGGGGCGGCCTTCACCTCCACCGGCTGCGGGGTTGCGGTCACGTTCAGGGTGTCGCACGCGAGGGTGCCCGTGGCGTTGTTCATGACCTGTACCGTGACGGCGTAGGTGCCGGCGGCAGGGTAGGCGCAGGTGCCCCGGACCGTACCGTTGTGGTCGTCGTCGCGGACGACCTCCGCCTCCGTCGTCGCCGTGCTCCAGTCGATGGAGGCTGAGATGTTCAGCGCCCCGGCGGGATCGGTGTCGTTGTAGGTTGCAAGGATGGTCACCGGCTCACCGGCGAGCACTGTGCGGTCGCCCCCCGCATCGACGACAAGGGCGGCCTGCACGGCAGGAACCGCCACGGCGATGACGAGGAGGAGCGAGAAGATCCGGATTGTTGTATCGCGTCTCATGGGAACTCGTCTCCGGTAACTACTGGATAGGGCTCCCTATTTGATTGCATTGAGCTTCCCGGTTCAACCGATCGCCCCGTGAGTGCAGAGCCGCTCCCGCATCCCCGTCCCTGTAGAAGAATCCCCGGACGGCTCTTCGGTCCCCCACCCCGCCCGGCCTGCGGCCTCCTCCCCCGCCCCCCCGCGGGGCGGGGGCAGTGCTCGCGATAGCCGGTAGAAAGCCGTGCCCCGGGATACACCGGTCATGCGCCGGTCCAGGCCGGACGGCAGACCGGATCCGTTGTCTCCGGGCCTGTCTCCTCCCCGCCCGGCGCCGGGCGTGTATCCGTCGTATGAAACCCGATCGGCGCTACCGGGTCCTGAGCATCGCTGCCATAGTGATGAACGGGGGCACGATAACGATGATCGGCACCTTCATACCTCTCATCGCTACGGGAACGCCGCCTATACCCGGAGCATTCGAGCGTTCACCGCGACGATCACGGTGCTTGCGCTCATCAGCACCGCCCCGGCCGCCGGGGTGAGAAGGATGCCGGCACCGAAGAGCACGCCGGCGGCGAGCGGGATGGCGACGGCGTTGTAGCCGGTCGCCCAGAGGAGGTTCTCGAACATCTTCCGATAAGTCTTCTTCGAGAGGTCGATGACCGCCGCCGCATCCCGGGGGTCGTTTCGGACGAGGACGATATCGGCGCTCTCCACGGCCACATCGGTCCCCGCCCCGATGGCGACCCCGACGTCCGCCTGCACGAGCGCTGGGGCGTCGTTGATCCCGTCGCCCACCATCGCCACCCGGTAGCGGCGCTGCACCTCCCGAACTTTCGCGGCCTTCTCGTGGGGCAGGACCCCGGCGAAGAACTCATCGAGATCGAGTTCCCCCGCCACCCACGCGGCGACGTCATGGCTGTCGCCGGTGAGCATCATGCACCGGATGCCCATCTCCTTGAGCCGCCGGACAGCCTCCCCGGACTCCGGCCGGATGATATCCGCAAGCGCGAGCCCTCCCGTAAGCCGACCGTCTTCGAGGAGGAAGACGACGGTCTTGCCCTGCCGCTGGAGCGGTTCGACCCGCCCGTCCCCGGTCGTCATCCCCCGCTCCGCGAGGTAGCCGGGGCCGACCACCCCGACCGGCCGGCCGGCGATCTCCCCTTCCACACCCTTCCCCGGTATCGCCCGGAAGGTGTCGAGCGGGAGGAGGGAGAGACCCCGTTCCTCCGCGCTCCGGACGACGGCGCGGGCGATCGGGTGTTCGGAGTGCGCCTCCACCGACGCCGCCGCCCTGACGACGTCGTCTTCCGTGGCGCCACCGAAGGTGAGGATATCCGTGACCCCGAACCTCCCCGTCGTGAGGGTTCCGGTCTTGTCGAAGACGACCGCCTGGAGGTCTTTCGCCCGCTCGAATGCGCTCCGGTCACGGATGAGGAGCCCTGAATGGGCGGCAAGGGCCGTCGAGACCGCGACCACGAGCGGGACGGCGAGGCCGAGTGCGTGGGGGCAGGCGATGACCATCACGGTCGCGGCCCGCTCCACCGCAAACCCGGCGCCCGCCCCGAGGGCGAACCACGCCGCAAACGTCACCGCGCCGACCGAGAGGGCGATCACCACCAGGAGGAGCGCCGCCCGGTCGGCGAGGTCCTGGGTCCGCGACCGGCTCTCCTGTGCCTTCCGGACGAGGTCGATCACCTGGGCGAGGTAGGTCTCTGCGCCCGTCTTTTTGACCTCGACGACGATCGAGCCCTCACCGTTGATCGCCCCGCCGATGACCGCATCCCCGGATCGCTTCTCGACCGGCCTCGACTCCCCGGTGAGCATCGCCTCGTTGACGTTCGTCGCCCCCTCGACCACCACGCCGTCCACCGGCACCTTCTCCCCCGGGCGGACGAGGACCCGGTCGCCCGGCGTGAGCCGGTCCACGGGCACGTCGTCCGTCCCTCCGTCCCGGATCAGGTGCGCCTCCGACGGCATGACCCTGACGAGTTCCTCAAGCGCCCTCGACGCCCCGAGGACCGAGCGCATCTCCACCCAGTGCCCGAGGAGCATGATATCGATTAAGGTGGCAAGTTCCCAGAAGAACCCCTCCCCGCCGACGACACCGAGGACGACCGCCGAACTGTAGACGTAGGCGACGGTGATCGCGACGGCGATGAGCGTCATCATCCCCGGCATCCGCGCCCGGAGTTCGCGCACGATCCCGGCGAGGAACGGCCAGCCGCCGTAGAGGTAGACGGAGGTCGCGAGAGCGAGCAGAAGGTAGTCCGAGCCCGGGAAGGTGACGGGGATCCCGGGGAGTGTGCGGACCGGCACCGAGAGGAGAAGGATCGGGACCGTCAGGATGACCGATACGACGAACCGCCGCCGGAAGTCCTCGAGGGCGTGGCGGTGCTCCGCACCGTGCCGGTGGGTCTCCGGCGGTTGCTCCCGGCCCGCCTCCGCAGGGTGCGTCTCGTGGTGCCCCCCGGGCGCCCTGTGGTTCGTATCAGTCCCCCCGCTCCAGTTCTTCCTTGCGCTTCCGGAACTCCTCGTCATCGATCTCGCCGCGCGCGTAGCGTTGCCGGAGACGATCCATCGCTGTATCGCCGGCCCCGACCGGCTGCACGCCCCCGGGCTCCCGGATGACCAGGTAGAGGATGAGGAAGACGAGCCCGACCATGGGGAGGATGACGAGGACGAACCAGAGCAGGCCGTTCATTCCCCGGCGGTTTGCATCCCGGTAGACCAGGATGCCGACGACGAGGAAGACAAGCAGCCAGAGGAGCATCATGCCCCACCCGAAGAACGGGAACGCGGGCCATCCTTCAAACATGTGGTGGCCGTCCCAGTAGGGGTGCATGAATCCGTCCATGGGGTGGAGTGCTCTCCCGGGAATGTAAATATATCGGCCGTCCCGGGTGCGGGGGACCTCCCTCACCATACCCTGCCCGGGGCATCCGGGCGCGCGCGTACCCCCGTTGGATCGTGGGCGCCCGCCGGATGAAATAAATAGGTTTATAAGCACGGGAGCAGTAGCATACTTCTCGTAGTCGGACAAATCCGCCCACAGGAGTTTCAGAACATATCAAATTCCCCTGAATCAGGCTCAAATCTGTTTGAATCGCGCGGGAATGTTTTATCTGTACTGGAGATAAAAATAACCTGAAGTGAAAAGAAGATGGTCCCGGCCAATGCACGAACCTACGCCTCTCTACGGTAGCATCAGCGCGCTCTCCGCCATCCTGGATGAACTCGATGAGGGGCTGCTCGTCGTCGGTCCCGACAACCGGGTAGCCTGCGTCAACAGACACCTCCGGCACGTCCTTGGTATCGACCGGGATGCGTCCGGCGGGGTCGATGCGGACCAGTTCGTCCGCCGGACCCTGGCGCCGCGGATCGCCGAAGAGTCGTGCAGGGCGAAGCTCCTTGAGTTCTTCTCCGGCCGTCCGCGAACTGCCGACGTCCTGTGCACACTCTCGACGCCGGGCGGCGAGGACGACCGGATCTGCTGCTCGTGCAGGGCCGTCGAGAGCGGGCCGTTCCGGGGTATGCGGGTTGTCCGCCTCTCACCCGGCCCGCCCGGTCTCCGGGGGAATTCTGTCTCCGGCACCGCCGGGCAGAGGTGGATAGGCGAGATCCTGCGGCAGAACGATGATTGGTACCGGTTCCTTGTCGAGAACCTGAACGAGGGGATCGCGCTGATCGACAGGGAAGGTGTCGTGGTCTTCGCCAACAGGAGACTGGCCGAGATCCTCGGCTGCCCGGCCGCCGAGGTCACCGGGGCGCCGGGCTCGCTCTTCCTCGACGAGGAAGATGCCGGGTACATGCGGGACTACCTGCAGAACCCGGACAGGTCCTCGCACGAGGTCTTTGAGATCGACCTGATCCGTAAAGACGGTGCCCGCATCCGTGCGCTGGTGGCGACCACCCCGGTCATCGACGCCTCTGGCGCCTGCCGCGGGTTCCTTGCCGGGGTCCTGGACAGCACCCCCCTGAAGCAGATGGAGCTGCAGCTTGAGGAGAGCGAGGAGAAGTACCGGTCGCTCGTCGAGTTCTCGGCCGAGACGATCCTGATCCACCGGGACGATATCATCACCTACATCAACCCCGCCGGCGTGAGGCTTCTTGGCGCGCGAGATCCCGGGGAGGTAATCGGGAAGGATGTCTTTGGTTTCGTCCACCCCGAATCCCGGGATATCGTCAGGTCCATCGCCGCCCGGGACCTCCAGGGGGAGGAGACGCCGCTCATCGAACTGCCGATCGTCAGGCTTGACGGGACGACGGTCCTCATCGAGGGGCGGGGCACCCGGGCGCTCTTTGCGGGGAGACCCGCGGTCCAGGTCGTCATGCGGGACATCACGCGCCGGAAGCAGGCGGAGGAGCGGTTGCAGGCAAGCAACCGGCACCTCCTGCTGCTCAACAGGATCATCGGCACATCCGCCCTGGCTAAAACCCCCGACGAACTCCTGGAGACGGTGCTTGACCAGGCGCTCGACCTCCTCGGCTACGACGGCGGCGGCGTCTACCTCACCGGACCCGGGCGGGGCGGGACCACGCTCCGTTACGAGCGGGAGATGCCGGAGAGGTGCCTGGAACGGGCCGGGGGGTTCCTCAAGGCGCCATGCGCCGAGGCCCTTGCCGTCGGCGTTCCCTATTATCTCGAACGGGGCGATGACCCGGATAGCCCTGCATCCCGTCTCCTCCGCGACATCGGGTTTGCCGCACTAGCCTGCATCCCGCTCATCGTCGAGTCCGACGTCGCCGGGGTGCTCCTCATCGGGAGCAGGGACCGGCAGTCCTTTCCTCCCGAAGAGCGCGCGCTCCTCGAGGCGATCGGCCGGGAGATCGGGGCCGGCATCCTGCGGGGGATGCTCCACCAGAGGCTTGAGGCGGCGAACCGGGAGGCAAACCTCTACCTGGATATCCTCACCCACGATATCCGCAACGCCGACAACGTCGCGAACATCTACGCCGATATCCTCATCGACGAGCTCGAGGGTGAGGCGGCCCGGCATGCCCGGAAACTGAAGGACATGATCCGGAAGAGCATCGAGATCACGGCAAACGTCGCCACCATCAGAAAGATCCACGAGAGCCGGGCCGGGCTTGCGCCGGTTAACCTTGATGCCGTCATCAGAAACGAGATCGAGCACTTCCCCGACCTCCGCATCCGTTACGACGGGTTGCCCGTGGAGGTCTTCGCCGACGACCTTCTCCCCCAGATCTTCACGAACCTCATCGGCAACACCGCAAAGCACGGCGGGCCGGGGGTCAGGGTCGCCGTGACGGTCGAGGGCCTGGATGAGGGGGCCGTCGTCGTCACCGTCGCCGATACCGGCCCCGGTATCCCGGACGAGATGAAGGGGGCGATCTTATACCGGTTCGAGCGGGAGAACGGTAGAAGGGGGAGCCAGGGCCTCGGCCTCTCGATCTGCCGGATGCTCACCGCCTGTTACGGCGGCAGGATCTGGATCGAGGACCGGGTGGCGGGACACCCGGAGGAGGGTGCCGCGTTCCGGTTCACCCTCCGGAAGGCCGGCGGGGGCAGGGGGGCGTGAGGCCCCGGGGAGCCTTTCCCCGAGGATCTCCCCGGGTCCGGGCGCTTATCTCTCCGCCATCGCCTGCAGGATCGACATAATCCCGGGTTTTGCCTTTCTCCGTGTCCTTGAGCAGAAGTCGTCCATCTCGATATCGGTGGGGTCGTACAACTCTTTATTCATCCGGTCGGTGATCTCGTCGAATATTCGCCGGTAAGCGACACAGTGAGGATCGACACCGCGGATCTCGCCGCCTGTCGGCGCTATCGCGTTGTAGGGGCACCCACCCCGGCAGTACCTGATATGGGGGCATCCTCCGCATTCGCGGTCGACGTACTCCTTGAACTCCTGCATGAGCCTCCCGGCGTCCGACCGGGCGAGGTCTTCGGGTGTGGGGCGGTCGTAGACGTTACCCATCACGTACCCCGGCATCCCGACAAAGCGGTAGCACGGGTATATGCTCCCGTCCGGCCCGACGGCCAGGGTGGTTCCCATGCAGTCAACGAACGTGCAGACGGTGCCGTGCCGGGTAAATACGCACCTGCAGAGGTCGTTGATGTTCATAACCTCGATCCTGTTCAGGTTCTCCAGGTACCTGTCGAGGAGGTACACCAGCAGTTCCCCGTATGCCTCCGGCTCGAGCGCCCACTCACTCGGGTTCTCGTTCCGGAGAGACGGCAGCGCCGGGTGAAGTTTGAGGGGAAACCTGTTCTGCAGGAAGAAGTTGAAGATCTCTTCTTTATGCTCGACCGACCGGGAGGTGAACGTGCAGATGAACCTGACCTCAAGTCCGTTCGCTCGCGCGATCTCGTAGCCTCGCATGGTCTTTTTAAAGTAGCCCTTTCCTCTCTGCAGGTCGTTGATCGCCTCGGGACCGTCGATGCTGGAACCGACGGGGATATCATATTGGGCAAGTATCTGAGCCAGTTCCGGAGTGAGCCTCCAGAGGTTGCTCTGCAGGGCGAACGTCGGTGCGAGATGGGCGAGACCCTCCGAGAGGATGGGGAGGGCCTGCCGGTAAAAGTCCGCGCCGGCAAGGAGCGGCTCTCCCCCGTGGAAGGTGATGGTGACCTGGTCGGACCGGTAGTCCTTGAGCCATTCGGTTATCTCCCGGACCGTCTCGATGCTCATTATCGGGGACCCTTCATCGGAACTCCAACAGTAATGGCATTTGGAGGGGCACCCGAGCGTGGGTATGATCATGACGTGAAAAGGGCTCTTCATTATACCGAGATTCTCTCTGATGAGGTTAAAGTCTATGCATATGCCCGTCCAGATGGGCAAAGCCCCTGTCGGCAACCACGCGGAACCGCCGCGTGGTATCGGGGTGGTCGGCGCAGCCATTCTCCGAAACCCTCCGGAGCGTACGAACCGGCCCGGTCACCGCCGACCTCACCAGTCCTTCTTCATCACCTCCGCCTTCAGGTCTTTGGGCATCAGTTCGATGGCATACCGGAGCGCTGTCCGGGGGATATCCCTCTTGTTCTGCATAAACGGTGCGGCAGGCCGTCCGGGAAGATCGGGGGTGCTTCTTCCGGCCGATGGCCAGGCAGATCACCGCCTCGCCACGCGCCGTCTTTCATCCTGCCCGGGCGTTCGCGGTGACCGGCGGCACAAAAGTCGTGCTCCTCGCGGAGGGGAAGATACCCGCCTATAGCGCCCAGAACCCCTCCCGCTCGGATGCGGCGATGAGTTTGAGTAGACGCTGTTCTCACCATGCCGGTGTAGGCCGGGCGCCCGGAGAGGACATGAGCGGGGTATTACAAGGACCAGAACTGCCAGGTATTTTGTCGGGTATCACCAGGCAAGGATTAAATGGAGGGAGATGGAACTCTCCTCAAAGGGATTTACCTGCCCTGCCTCACCCAACGAACATAGAGATTCGAGGAGCAGATTATGGAGAGTAAAAAGAAACTGACCACCGCTGCCGGTGCACCCGTGCCGGACAACCAGAACGCCATGACCGCCGGCCCACGCGGCCCCATGCTGATGCAGGACGTCTGGTACCAGGAGAAGCTCGCTCACTTCAACAGGGAGGTGATCCCGGAGCGGCGTATGCACGCCAAGGGATCCGGCGCTTTCGGCAAGTTCACCGTCACCCACGACATCACCCGGTTCACCAAGGCCAGGCTCTTCTCCGGGATAGGCAAGGAGACTGAGGTCTTCGTGCGCTTCTCGACGGTCGCCGGCGAGCGCGGTGCAGCCGATGCCGAACGCGACATCCGTGGCTTTGCTATTAAGTTCTACACCGAGGAGGGGAACTGGGACCTGGTCGGAAACAATACTCCCGTCTTCTTTATACGCGACCCCCACAAGTTCCCGGACCTCAACCGCGCCGTCAAGCGCGACCCCCGCACCAACATGCGCTCTGCGACCAACAACTGGGACTTCTGGACGTCTCTTCCCGAGTCTCTGCACCAGGTGACCATCACCATGAGCGACCGCGGGGTCCCCCTCTCCTATCGCCACATGCACGGCTTTGGCAGTCACACGTTCAGCATGATCAACGCGAAAGACGAACGCGTCTGGGTCAAATTCCACCTGCATACCCAGCAGGGCATCAAGAACCTGACCGATCAGGAGGCCGAGGCGGTCGTCGCCAAAGACCGCGAGAGCCACCAGCGTGACCTGTTTGAGAGCATCAAGAGGGGCGATTTCCCCCGCTGGACGATGTTCATCCAGGTGATGACCGAAGAACAGGCGAAGAGCATGCCCTACAACCCCTTCGACCTCACCAAAGTCTGGTACAAGGGGGAGTTCCCCCTGATCGAGGTGGGTGTGCTCGAGCTGAACCGGAACCCTGATAACTACTTCCAGGATGTGGAGCAGGCGGCGTTCAACCCGGCCGCCGTGGTGCCGGGCATCGGCTTCTCGCCCGATAAGATGCTGCAGGGGCGCCTCTTCGCCTACGGGGACGCACAGCGCTACCGGCTGGGCGTCAACCACCACCAGATCCCGGTCAACCGTCCCCGATGTTTTGCGAACCCCTCTCACCGCGACGGGCAGATGCGCGTGAACGGCAACGCCGGTTCTACCATCGGCTACGAGCCCAACAGTTTTGGCGAATGGCAGGAGCAGCCTGAATACAGAGAGCCGCTCCTCGCGATCTCCGGTGCGGCAGGGGCCTGGAACTTCCGCGAGGACGATTCCGACTATTACACCCAGCCTGGCAAGCTCTTCCGCCTGATGAGCCCAACCGAGCAGCAGGCCCTCTTCGAGAACACCGCGCGCGCCATGGAAGGCGTGCCCGACTTCATCAAGATCCGGCACACCCAAAACTGCCTGAAGGCCGATCCGGTCTACGGGAAGGGCGTGGCGGATGCGCTCGGCATCCCGCTCGATCGCGTGAAGTAGCCCCGATGCGGGGGGGGCCGGACGATACGAAGATTGTCTGGGAGGACAACGGTACAGGGATACCCGATGAGGAGAAGGAGCAGATCTTCCATCGCGGGTACGGGAAGAACACCGGCCTCTGCCTCTTCCTCGTCCGGGAAATCCTCTCGATCACCGGCATGATGATCACGGAGACCGGTTCGTTCGGAACCGGGGCACGGTTCGAGATCCGCGTGCCTCCCGAGAAGGTGCGGATACGCGGCCCGGCCGCACCCTCCCCCCGCGCCGGGACGGGTGACCGGTGAGTGCGCCCGGCCGTCGCGACCGCGGATGCGGCGCCGTCCCGATCAATCCGGTGGCGGGCGCTGTTCCGGCCGACCGAGAGCGCCGCCCGGCGCAGTACCTTTCATGGGAGATACCCATCCACGTACCCGAGGAACCGCTCCACAACAGGCGTCGAGTAGGGGCCTTCCTCGTAAGCCGTCGCGATCGTCAGGCTGCCGCGGAAGGTCGAGGCCGTCATCAGGAACCCGTAGGGCCAGCAGACGCAGGGGAGGTATTGGAGATCGAGAAGGTCGAGCATCGTCCCGTCATTCCCGGGAACGGGGAGGTAGTCGCCGGGGTCGAAGATGCCGAGGTTCGAGAAGACCGGGTTCTTCAGGCCGGACGAGAGGTACCGCTCGTTCATCTCCTCAAAGAACGCCCGCACCGCCGGCATCCCGCCCGCCATGATCCCTCCGTAGAAGAGGATGGCCGATAGACCGGGGGTCCCCGCCTTGCGGCGGGCGGTTACCTCCGTCACCTGGCCGATGATCTCCTCCAGTCCCGCTCCCTCGTCCACGGAGAGGGTGGCCTCGTAGGCGACGGAGAGGTTCACGGGCAGCCCCTCCCCGTGGCACCCGGGGTATCTCCTCCGGAGATCGGCCGAGGTCAGGATCGACCGGGGCGCACCCCTATCGGAAGGATCGTCCCTGACCCTCAGCAGGGCGAGGAAGAAGGCAGCGATGAGGACGTCGTTCACCGTGGCGCCGTGCTCCCCGCCGAAGGCCTTTATGCGCCCGAGCCGTTCGGGGGCGAGCGTCCGTGAGGCGATCCGGGGCGTCCCCCTCCCGGTCCGCTCGGCGGGGAAGCGCCACCGGTCGACGAAGGGTTCCTCCTCGGCAAGCGCCCGCTTCCGCTCCTCTTCAGAGTAGAGCGCAAGGATCTGGTCCGTGCCCCGGTCGTAGGGCTCGCGGGGGAAAGGCCGGTAGTCCGGGTCCGCCATCACCCCCCGGTAGGCGGCAAAGACCTCGCGGGCGAGGATCATGGCGCCGGCAGCGTCGCAGAAACCGTGGTGGCAGGTGACGGCGACGATGTCGCCCTCCGCCCTCCGGTAGAGGCCGACCCGCACCTGCGGCCCGGCGCGGACGTCGAGCGGCGGCGGAGGAAGACGCTCAGCCTCCCCGGCCGGGAAGAGGACGAACGCCCTCTCCCACTCCCCCTCCGGGATCTCCTCCCAGACGGGCTGGCCGGCCGCATCCGCGTACCGGGACCTGAGGTAGGGGTCGGACGCGACGAGCCTCACCGTCGCCTCCCGCAGGGCCCCGGCATCGATCCCGCCGTCGAAGACGAAGACGACGTGCATGGTGGGGTCGTAGATGCGCTCGAAGTAGACGTTGAAGGCGTCGAAGGCGGGTGCAGGATAGCGGGGGGACATGCTCTTAAGAGTCTCTCCGTCCCGGGATAACTGCCTTATGCTCAATGGAGTCCGGCGCGGCCTGCGCCCCGTTCACCGGGCTGGTCTCGTCCGGGGCCTGGAAGAGCGCCACCCGGGCGACCTCCATCGGCTCTCCCATACGCAGGTTGATTGCCATACCTGCCATAGAGATCTCCGCCCCCTCCCGGTTCAGGTTTTTACCGCTGAGGATCCCGGTGTTGACGCCGCGGGAGCAATGACGTTCGACCGGATGCCCTTCTTTGCATACGCATAGGCGACATTCGCTGCAAGCCCGATGATCCCATGCTTCGATGCCGTGTATGCGGCCCCGGCGAACACGACCGCCACGGGGTTCCCGATCGCGATGGCGGAGCGGCCGGCAGGCCACAAAGGTATTTGAGATGGTAACGAGAAGGCATCATGAGCATCAGGGAGGATTGGATGCAGGAGGTTTCACGATGAAGAGGAAGATCATCGATATCGACGAGGAGAAGTGCACCGGATGCGGGCTCTGCATCCCCGACTGCCCGGAAGGAGCGCTCCAGATCATCGACGGGAAGGCACGGCTCGTGAGCGACCTCTTCTGCGACGGGCTCGGCGCCTGTATCGGGACATGCCCGGAGGGGGCGATCCGCGTCGTCGAGCGGGAGGCCGAGCCGTACGACGAGAAGGCCGTGATGGCAGAGAAGATCGTGCCCCAGGGGGAAGCGGTCATCAAGGCGCACCTTCTGCACCTCCTCGGCCACGGGGAGGAGGGGCTGTACCGGCAGGCGATCGAGTACCTGACCGGAGAGGGTATCCCCATCCCCGAGCACGAACCCGCGGGAACACCCATGGCGTGCCCGGGCTCCGCCGCGATGAGCCTTTCGAGAGGGCATGCCGGAGAGACGGAGCGGGCCGGACGGGCGGAGTCGGCACTGCGGCAGTGGCCGGTCCAGTTGACGCTCGCAAATCCCGGGGCCGCTTACTTCGACGACGCGGATCTCCTCATATCCGGGGACTGCGTCCCCTTCGCCTACCCGGACTTTCACCGCGACTTCCTGCAGGGGAAGGTCCTGCTCATCTTCTGCCCGAAACTGGACGCGGACGTTGCCGGTTACGTCACCAAACTCGCCGATATCTTCTCGCGGCACACGGTCCGGTCGATCACGGTCCTCCACATGGAGGTGCCCTGCTGCAGCGGGGTGCGGTACGTCGTGGACCGGGCCCTGGAGCGCTCGGGGAAGACGATACCGGTGAGCGAGCAGACGATACTGATAACCGGCCGGGTCGCAGAAGAGGGAGAGAGGACGATCCGGCGCCGGCCGGGCCGGGGATGAGACCGATCAGCCTCTCGTAGCGCCGGCAGTCTCCTCCGCAGATGACCGGCCCGGAGGAGCAGGGTCACTCAATCCGCCGGAGGCACTGCCCCAATCCTCACGGGAGCGGAGTTTGAGCGCCGGACAGAGCCTGATCACCCGGAACCGCTGCACTCTTCGATCCGTTTCTCCTTGTTAGACCCGGCCTGCCGGGTTGCAGGGTGCCGATACCGGCGATGATCTCTATCTGGTCTCTGATTCTTATGGAACTACAGGGATATCTCTGGAATATGGGGCATTGAGATCGGGGGCGATGTATCGATACGCCTGAATGTCGCGGGAGGTTGTCTCTGCGCTCTGGGGAAGAAGACCGAGCGGCACTTTAAAGCAATCTGGTGGAAGAGAGATAGAGCAGGAGTGTGAGTGTGATGAAAACCCGCGCCGAAGTCCTCGACACCCTTCGGTCTCTGAAAGGCGAGTTGAAGGACCAGTACCATGTCCTGAGTATCGGCATCTTCGGATCGTATGCTCGCGAAGAACAAGGGGAGAGCAGTGACATCGACGTACTCGTTGAGTTCGGCCCCGAAGCGGACCTCTTTGATTATGTCGGGCTTTCACAGTATCTTGAAGAGAAACTCGGCTTGAACGTGGATGTCGTGCCGAAGGCGGCGCTGCGCCCGGAGCTCCGCACCCGGGTTACGCGGGACCTCCTCTCCGCATGAGAGCATACACTGTCTACCTCGCGGATATTGCCGATGCCCTGGAGAAGATACAGGAGTTCACCGCGGGCATGACGTATGACGAATTTCTCCATGACGATAAGACCCAGAGCGCCGTCATCAGGAAGTTCGAGATCCTCGGCGAAGCGGCAAAACAGATCCCGGTGCCCGTCCAGGAGAAGTATCCTGCCGTCCCCTGGCGCGAGATGGCAGGGATGCGGGACAGGCTGATCCATGCGTATTTCGGTGTCGATACGATGCTTGTCTGGCGGACGGTCATCAACCGCGTCCCGGAACTCCGGCAAGGCATTCTCCGGATCCTCGAGCAGGAACACGGGAAGTGATCTGTTTCCGGCAACCGGCCCTTATGTCCCGCTGTTTTGAGTACGGCGCACGAGGCCGGGCAGGCTCGGGAGACCGGTCCGGCGCCGGACCCCTGTCACCGCCGCGAGACGTAGCGGTTCCCCTTCAGGTAGAACCGGAGGGGGAGGTCCGCCGCCTTCGTGATCCCAACCCGGGTCGTCCGGACGATCTCCCCCGGCGAGCCCTCCGGCCGCCTGCCGGGCAGGCTCTCGGGCGACCAGACCTGGAGAGGGCCGTCGAGAAGGGAGGTCCCGTCCAGGTCCATGGTGATCCCGAGCGCCCGCGTCAGTTTTCCCGGGCCGCTCGCGAGCGCGAGCGGGTCGTCCGTCCCCCGCCGCGCCCGCATACGATCGATCCCGGCGACCGGTTCGAGCGCCCGGATGAGGACCGCCTCGCCTGCGCCCTCCGGCCCGGTCACGACGTTGACGCAGGTGTGCAGCCCGTAGATCCGGTAGACGTAGGCGCGGCCCGCCGGCCCGAACATGGTCCGGTTCCTTGCCGTCTCCCCCCGGAACGAGTGGGCTGCCGGGTCATCACGGAGGTAGGCCTCGTCCTCGACGATCCACCCCATCGCCGTCCCCGCCCCGTCCCGGTGTATGAGCAGGCATCCCAGCAGGTCTTTTGCGACGGTCACGGTGTCCCGTTCGTAGAACGCGGGTGAAAGGATCATGGCGTGCTCCCCTGCAAGGTCTCTTCCCGCCCCCCATCAAGGTTCCGGGCGGGAGAAAGAAAAAGGGTGGGGCGTCAGCGCCGCCGGAGCAGCAGGAATCCTGCCGCGACGACCACTACGATACCGGCGGCGATGACCGCGACCGTGGGAAGATCCCCGGCGGCTGCCGCACCTGGTCTGCCCTCCGTGGCCTCTGCACCCGCCGTTGCTCCCGGCGCCCCGGTCCTGGCCGGGGTGGCCGCAGAGGTCTCCATCGCACCGGCCGGGGCGGGGGTCTCCTCCCCCGTTGCTGCCGGGGTGGCGTTTGCGGTGGGCTCTATGAATACGCCTCCTCCTCCCCCTCCTCCACCACCACCTTTGCCTGTCGGTGACGGCTTCACGGTGACGCCGAAGAGGCCGAAGGTCGAGAAGTGGTCGGTCTCGCCCCAGGCGAAGTTCGCGGCGGCGTCGACGCCGCCCGGAAGCTGCACCCAGGTGCTGTTGTTCGCGCTCCACCAGTAGACCCGGATGGAGGTCTCATCGATCCCGGCGACGTCCGCGTCCGTGTAGTGGAGCGTCACGCGTACCTTCTGGATGTTGTCGTTTGTGATGGTGCTCGTGATCTCGGCGAACCGGCCGATGCCGTCGTGGCCTGATGGGTTCGCCTGGCCGTCGGGAGGTGCCGTAAAGAGCGTGAAGACGAGCGCCTCGCCCTGGAAGTCCCCCTTCGTCGTCAGGACGACCGAGGCGTTGCCGCCGTCGACCGTGACAGGCTCGCCGCCCGTGGCGTCGACCGGCCGGGTCGTGCTCTCTTTGGGCCGTTCCTTCGGGAGCGGCGCGCTCGCGGTGAGCGTCAGGTTCGTGAGACCCCCGCTCTCGTAGATCGCAGTCTCCGTTGCCCGGACCCCATCGATGTAGAAGGCGATGGTGTCGCCCGGGCGCGTGGCGGGAGTCCAGACGAGGAGCTTATCGCCGTCTCCGTAGTCGGTCCCATACCGGCCTGCCGGGGCGACGGTGATCGTGCCGGCGGGGCTTCCCGCGACTGATGCGACGACGATCGAGCCTGCCGGGGCGTCTTTGCCGTCCACGTCGTAGACCTGCCCGTAGAAGAAGTGGGGGATCGTCGACGGGGTGCTGTCACCCGCGAGTGCGGGGACGGCAAGGAGGCTGACGGCGATGAGGAGGGTGAGGATGGTTGCTGGTGTTCGCTTCATGGTTGTTCCTCAAAATGGGTTGGATCCCCGCCCTCAGAGATCCCAGGCCCATTCGGGCATGGGGAGGGGGGTGGAGGAGAACCCGGCAAGTTCGTCGGGGTTCTCCATGTAGACCCAGTAGCCGCGGGTTGCATCCATGTCGGGCACGTTATCGTCTCCGGGGGTGTAGACCCAGGCTTCGGCGTTGATCGGTGGGGAGACGACGACGGTGTAGCCCGTAAGGCCGGCCGGCGTCTTCTCAACGGAGACGAGCGTCTTCGTGACCGGGGTTCCGTAGGGCTCTCCCCACCAGAGGTAGGCATCGCCTATCGGCCCGTTTTTCAGATCGTACGCCGGGCCGACAAGGTTCCACCCTGCCTTGAGGGCGCGGGTCGGTGGGTTCGTGATCTCAGGGCTGATCGCGACCGGGAGGCGGTCGTGGTCGTTCATCCGGATGTAGACCGCGTCGAGCGGGTTGATCGTGCTTGCTCCGGTCACCTGGACCCACCGCTGGCTGGCAGCGTCCCAGGTGCAGGCGACCGCGTAATCGAGGCCATCGCCGGCCCCGGTGACTGCCTGCCAGGTGTTGTTCTCGAGCGCGAGCGGGAACGAGAGGGTGTTCCAGCCGGGTTCGAGGCCGGTGCGGTTGCCGTCGCCGCCGATGTTGGGCGATCCGACCTCAAGGCCGAAGTAAGACTTGCCGGTCTCAAGAACGACGTCCGCCGGTTTCGTCAGCCAGGGCTCGTAGTTCATGGTGCCGGTGACCGGGCTCCCCGTGCCGGGGCCGAAGCCCGACGGGCCGCTCGCGTCGCCCCACCAGTTGTAGAAGGCGTAGGGCTCGTACTCCTCTCCTTCGTAGTAGTAGGGGAACCCCATGTAGCCGTTATGGATGTTGTTGAACGTCGCGTCGCTGCCCACCGAGAGGATGCCGAGGTTCAGGGCCAGGTCGAGGGTGCCTTCGTCCACCCGGTCACCGTTGACCATGCTGGTGAGGGTCATGGAGACCTCTCCGTCAACGGTGTTCCCGTCGATGTAGGAGGGGCTCAGGCTCACGATGCCGACATCGACCGCCACGGTGCCGGCGAGAATGCCGGCGTCCTCGAGGAGTTCCTCCGTCGCCGCTTCAACGACGGTCTTGGAGTTTGCCTCGGTGTAGACGGTGTTGTTCTCTATGTACGAGCGCAGGGTCAGGATGCCCCCGGACGCCGCGATACCCAGGTTTGCGGCCCCGGCGCCGGGCAGGTCGATCTCCGTTGCCTGCACGGTGAGAGCGGGTGCTTCTGTGACGGTCGCTACTGCGATGCTGCTCTGGCTCGCAGTTGTGCTGACGACGTTATCGAGCACGTTGGCCTCGGGCGCGACGATGCCGAAACTCGCTGCAGCGCCTACCGCGCCGGAGTATGCGTTCGACGACCCGTCGAGGGGTGCGGGGAGCGGCATCGCGGCGATCGAGGCAACGTTGATATTGTTCGTGACAGAGACGGTGTTGCCCAGGATGATGCCTCCGAACCGCTCATCCGGCGCGGGGGGAGCGGGCTCGTAGGTCTCCGGGTCGAGGACCTCGCCCGGATCGAGGACGATGCCGACGCCCACGCCCGCCGTAGCGGCAACGCTGAGGGCCATCTCGTCTTTTACCCGGTTGATTGCCTGGGCCTGGGCTACCGTCATCTGCGTGATGGTGATGTTGTTGACGAAGATACGCTTATCCTCCGCGTCTGCACTGACCCCCACTGCAAGGAGGAGGTGTGCGGCGCCTGCCGCTGCATCAGCGGTCTCGATCTCGCCTCCCACGGCTCCGTCCACATTGAGACCCAGGGTCTGCACGTGGACGGTGTTATTGACGACTCTGATGCTGTCCCCCGTCCCGGAGATGCCGTATGCCGCAACAAGGCCGGTGGAGACTGCCGCTGCGTCGGGCACAACGAGGTTGTCGCCTTCAGCGACCACCATATTGAACGCTTCGGTCAGGAGCGTGAAGTTGTTTCCGTAAACCTCCGTGTCGCCCTCGGCGTAGCAGAGGAGGCCGTAACTCACCGAGACCGGGAGCGCGGCGGCAAGATTGGTCGCGTTCAGGAACCCGAACGAGTCCTCGTTCTCAAGGAGCGCCTGGTACCTGTCGATGGCACCAGCGAGTTCGGAGTCGGCGGCAAAGAGGTTCCCGTCTTCGCTGTAGGCCGCAAGAGTGCCTGCATCCCCGGCGAGGACGGCATCCGTGATCGCCGTCCGGTCTTCTTCGGAGAGGCTCTGCCACTCGCTGCCGTTCTCGTTGATGAGGCTGAGCATGGCGGCCTGCCCGATCTGCTCTGCCGAGAAGGCCTGGCCGATGAGCCCTGCCGGGACGGCGCTCGCAAAGAGTGCTTCTTCCTCCTCAGGGATCGGCTTGCTCGATATAATGGCGATAGTGTTCTGATAGACCGGCACGTGGTTGTTGGAGACGACCGGGTCCAGAACATCCTCAAGGACGATGCCGGCCGTTGTGGTGCGGACCTGAACGAGAGCGGCCTCCTTTATCCCCGGTTCGAACTCAAGGGCGCTCTCCGTGACGGCGGGCAGGCCGTCGACGTCCGCGAGGTACGCCTGGAGGCATGCTGCGGCGGAGGTCTCTTCCTCCCGGTCCTGCATCACCGCGGTGTAGCGGGTCGATAACGCGCTGTTGTCTGCGAGCAGAGCCTCAGTCTCCATAAAGAAGCCGCCCTGCCCAGCAATCGCTCCGGCAGACGCGTCAACCAGGACCACGTTGTTGGAGATCACGGGGTTCACAAGGGGTTCTTCCCAGTTACCCTGAACCCAGACGCCCGTCAGGACGAGTTCCTCCATGACCCCCTGAAGCAGGTCTTCCGGAGCGGTTTTCAGGTCATAGGCCCCGACGCTGCCGAAGGTGTGCACGACGTTCCCGGTGATCTCGGGCTCGTCACTCACCTCGACGTTGATGCCGGTGAACCGGCTGAGCACTGTGACCGGGGAATCTCCTGCTTCCAGGGGTTCGTCGCCGGCCGGCAGCTTGAGGATCTCGCAGTCGACGATGACGATGTTCTCGCTCACCCGGGACTCATCGCATCCCTCGATGACGATCCCCTCGGCCCCCGCCAATGCCCATTCTGCCGGCCCCTCGGCAAAGATCGTGTAGACGATGTCGTTTTCGAGGACCTGGGCCTTATAGGAAGCGAGGGCAAGGATGCCGGCGCCCTGCATGCGTTCCATCTCCCCGGTTATGCCGTTGCAGATGACCTCGACGTCGATCTCGTTCTCGAGGACACGCCCCTTCTCGGCCTCTTCGAGCCAGATGCCTATCGGGCGGACGGTCGCGGACCTGGCGTAGGACTCGATTGTGTTGCCCCGGACGAGCGCGAGGTCGCCGGTTGCCTGGATCCCGAACGTCCAGGTGGCATTGGCTGCAACGCCAACGACGGTGACGTTATTTTCCAGGATCTGCAGGTTATCCGAGTTGTCGGACTGGATACCTCTTGCCCTAGAGACCGAGTGGTGCAGATCCAGCTCGTCCGGGGTGCAGGCGCCCACGGATACGACCCGGTTGTTCTCGACGGCGACATCGGCACTCCTGATGATCAGAACCCCGAGGGACTCTATCGGAGGAGCGGCGTCCTCAGCAGCGAAGGCCGGGTCGCCTTCTTCTTCAAGGCCGGGTGCGACACGAATCGTAATGGGGTTCACCCCTACTGCTGTCGATTCCTGATGCTGCGAGACCGCCACGACGTAGTTGTCGTGGATGCAGGCATCGGTCACCTCATCGACCGTGATGCCCGCCTGAGTGCTGCTCCCGATGGCACGCACCTCGTTGCCCTCTATGCAGACATCCGTGCCGTCCTCGACCAAGATACCGCAGGTGAGTGCGCAGGCATCGTTGCTGACGGTGATCCGGTTGTGCAGGATGTCGACCGCACCGGCGCCGTGGACGTAGACCCCGACTTCGGAGGCGTTCACGACCTCAAAACCGCTGAAAGAGACGCCACTCGCGGTGATCTCGACACCGACCGCCCCGCCCTGAGCGTTGAGGGTAACCCCACCAGGGCCGGGACACGAGGGTTCGGAGACGGTCATGACGGTCATGCTTCGGTCGATCACGACCGACTCATTGTATGTCCCGTTGTAGACCCATACCTCGCCGCCCTCCGCGACGCGGTTCACAGCTTCCTGAACGCTCGAGAAGTTCAGGACCCCATAGTCGGGCGTATCTTCGTTGTACGATGTATTCACAGAGATCCTGTCCGGCGGGGCCTCTGCAGCTGCAGGTGTTACCAGCATCACACAGATAAGCACCGTCAGCAAAAAAAGGGCTGTTATTGGGCGAATTCCCGTCGCCCGGCTGTCAACCATCTCAATCACCAGTAATCCACGTTCAGCCGTAAACTATCATGGAATACTATTTAGGTATATGGAAATTATCCGAGTACAGAGCATACCCTTTTACGGATATTATTGCTTTCACCGCGGTTTTTGCGAAAATTATTCGATCCTGACCGTACTCTGCCCGGCTGTGCGGCGGATCACGGCAAACACATCCACGCTGCTCTGCGATCGAGCCGAACCTGAAACCGTCCGGTCCCCTAACCAGGTGACCGGGGCCATCGACGACGGGCCGGCCCGCAAGGCCCCCGGCACCCCCTCCAGACCCGGCGGGTTCTGCCGCCCGCCCGCCGGACCCGGCCCGGGGATCACGACCACGATCGTCCGGTCCGTACACGCACCCGCTCACCCCTTTCCCGAGTGTTCTTTCGCAGTATCCTGTAAGGCTGATTTTCACAAATTTTTCGTGCCCGGCATCTATTTACATATGGATAAAATTATATTTCCCGCTCATCAACAATGATCCATGCTCGGCATCGTCCCGGATATCGCCCCGGAGGTCTTCTCCCTGGTCGTCGTCCCGGCGTTTATCTTCTTTGCGCGGATCTGCGATGTCACCATCGGAACGATGCGGATCATCTTTGTATCCCGGGGAATGAAGATGGTCGCCCCGGCCCTCGGGTTCGTCGAGGTCTTCATCTGGATCATCGCCGTCGGGCAGATATTCCAGAACCTCACGAACCCGCTCAATTACTTCGCCTATGCGGCCGGGTTTGCGACCGGAAACTACGTCGGGATGCTTTTAGAGGAGCGGCTCGCGATGGGGCTCGCCCTCATCCGGGTCATCACCCAGCGGGACGCAACGAACCTCATCGAGTACCTCCGCGGTGCCGGCTACGGGGTGACGGTTCTCGACGCCCAGGGGAAACAGGGGCCGGGCAAGGTCGTCTTCTCGGTGATCAAGAGGAAGAACATCAAGGACGTGGAGAAGGCCATCCACGAGTTCAATCCCAAGGCGTTCTACTCGATCGAGGATGTCCGGCGCGCGGCCGAAGGGACGTTCCCCATCGCCGTGCCGGGCCCGACCCCGCTCCACCGCCACAGGATTACCCGGAAGGGGAAGTAACGGGAGATGGCGTTCGCCCTCCTCACCGCCGGAACCGCTCCCCGGTATTCATGGAGACGACGCCCGAAACAACGATCACCGTGAAGGCGAGCCACGACGTGTCGGCCACAATACCCCGGGTGCCTGTAGCAGCCCGTCGGCCGCTATTTTCCTTAAAAGACCGGCTCGATCGCGGGGTTCATCGAGTCACCGTCACCTGGACCCTATCCGGGCGGCGGGGTTCGTGACGGCAGGATGAGACGGTGGTGGTTTACCGTCTCGCCGGGTACCCCCGGACGGGTGACAACTCGGCCTGGAGACGGCTCCGCCTGAATATTGGTCCACGATACGGGGATGATCTTTACTGTATCATACCGAATCACTGTAAAGTGATACAGTAAACCATCTACCGTAACGTTCTTCACCGTTACGGCAGTTAACAGTAATCATGGATCTCGATCGCCTCCTCACCCTTATCCGGGACGGTGAATCAGAGCGGGTTGAATTCAAGAGGGCGCCCTCAAGGACCATCCATCGCGAGATCGCGGCGCTGACGAACGCGGAAGGGGGTCATATCATCATCGGGGTCGACGATAGCAGCAACATCGTCGGGACCGACGTGAAAGCGGCACTTGAGATGGTTACGAGCGCTCTTTCATCGATCGTTCCGCCGCCGCAGATCACCACCCGTAAACTTTCCGTGAATGATAGGGATCTCCTCATCATCGAGGTGCAGAAGGGCACATCGCTCTGCTCCGTCGGTGGCGTCGTCTATATCAGGGTGGGCACCAGTATCCGCCCTCTTTCTATCCAGGAGATACTTATGCTCTCATCAGAGCTCGGGATCATCGCCTGGGATGGCGCGCCGGCCACCGATCTTGCGGATGCCGACCCCCACTGCATCGATTGGTTCTTTGAAGCCATCACACGATCCCGTGGAAAGGTTATCGCCGACGAGGATCGCAACCGCTACCTCCGTAGCGCCGGCGCCGTGAGAGACGGGATGCTCACCAACGCAGGCATCCTCTTCTTCACCGACGCCGGCATGCAGATCCCCCATGCTAAAATCCGCATGATCCGAATGGCAAACGATGAACCGGTGTGGAGCCGGGAGTTTGAGGGGCCGGTCGCGCGGGTGATCGAGGCGGTGTACTCGGCCCTCCTTGCCGAGATACAGAAGGTTGAGGTGGTCGTGGGAGCACGGCGGGTCAGGGTTGAGGAGTACCCGCCGAGGGCGATCAGGGAAGCGATCATCAATGCCGTTGCCCACCGAAACTACACCGTGAGCGCTGATATCAGGGTTTTCCTCCATCCAGACAGGATCGAGATCCGCAACCCCGGCGGTCTGATGCCGGGCGTTGATATAGAGGACCCGGAGCATGTGCCCCGGAATCCGGCTCTCTCAAACCTTCTCTACGACGCCGGGTTCATAGAGCGCTACGGCTACGGTATCCGCCTGATCCGGCGTGAGGTGGAAGAACATCCCTTCTGTTCGGTTGCCTTCTCGACGGGACCGAACCGGTTCGGTGTCACCTTCAGGAAGATGGTGGGATCTCTCGTGGATGAGGTGGACCGGAGGATCCTGGATGCAGTCCGCGAGCCCAGGAGGAGCGGCGAGATCGCTCTGGTGGTCGGGCTCTCCCGGCCGACGGTTCTACGGCGGCTCAAAACACTTGAGGGGCTCGGGCTGATCCGGAAGGAGGGGGCGGGGGCCCATGTCCGCTATGCGGCGGTCCGGTGATATATGCGTCTGGTAGAGGGCGAACGCCTTCTTCCCGGCAGATGAGGGGCGGACCCGCCATCCTCCCCGCTATACCCTTGCGGTATGCCCCGGGGTCGCCGGCACCCGACATCTCACGCAAACCGCCGGATGCCCGCGAGCGGCGGGAGGACCACCACCTCGCCGTCGACCTCAACCACCGGCTGCAGGCTTCCCGCGTCCACGCGGCGAAGGATGGGCGAGAGGAAGTCCCGGCCCTTCGCGTGGTTGACCGTGACACCGGGGGAGAGCGGGTTTGCGGCCGGCATCACGACGAGGTCCCTCCCGCCCACAACGCCCTCGCCGTAGAGGAAACAGGGGAACCGGGCCATATCGATCTCGATCGCCGGGTGGTCGTGGCCGATGACGAGCGTCCCGTGGTCCCCGACCGGCCGGTCGCCGTGGACCACCGTGTAGCCGCCGCGGTCGTAGCGCTCGACCGTCCCCCCCGCGACCGCGGGGAGCATCGTATCGTGCGACCCCGTGACGAGGACGACCTCGCACTCCGCCCGGAGGGTCGCAAGGACCGCCGCAAACGTCTCGCGTGCGGCCCGGCTCACCCGGTCGAAGGCGTGGAAGATGTCCCCGTCGAGGACGAAGACCGCCGGGTTGAACCGGTCGAGGACCGCCCCGAACCGCTCAAGCAGCGTCTCCTCTTCATGGAGGGGGAAGTGGAGCCCCTGCTGGTAGAGCGTCTCCGCAAGCCCGATATGGACGTCGGAGACGACACAGAGGTCGATCTCACGGACGTAGAGGGCGCTCTTATAGAACCCGAACCGGCGGAGGAGGTCGGCCTCGGCAACCGCGCTCATGCCGCCGCCCCGCTCTCGATGCTGCTCAGCACCCGCCGCTGGAACTCGCGGAGCATCGAGAGCCGGTCCTCCGCGTAGACCGCGTCGGAGACGCCGAGCGTCGCGATCCCGAACGCCAGCGGGCTCGGGGACGCGGTCCGGGTCAGGACGACCGCGATCTCCCCGGCGCCGATCCCCCTGACGATCCGCCGGATGTTCTCAACCTCGAACCGGTCCTCGATCACCTCGCGGTAGGTCTCCCGCATCACGGCAAACCCCGGGAGGCGCTTTGCAAACGCAATCAGCATATCGGCGCTCACCTGCTGGCGGCGGGCGCTCCTCTTTTTACCCATGTAGTTTTTCAGGATCATGAACGACCGGGCGGCGTTGATCCGGAAGACCCGTTTTTCGAGCTGGGTCCCCCCGACGGCCTCCTGTAAGACCTCCCGGCACTCGTCCGCCCGGATGGACCGGAGCAGGCGCACGGGGTCGGCCTTCTTCTCGAGCGGTATCGAGACCAGGAAACCGGTATCGCTGATCCCGACCGAGACGTTCGTCGTCACGTCCCGCGCGATCATGAAGGCGACGATCCGGGAGAACCCGTCGTTGAACCGCAGCCCGTAGTTGGTCATGAAGAAGTAGAGGCGGCGGCGGTTCTCGCGGTCGACCTGCTCCTCGACGACGATCCGGCCCGGCGTGGGGACGGCCCGCTCGCCCAGGTAGCGGACCTGCTGCTCGAAGATCGCGCAGATGCTCCGGGCGCTGTTCTCGTCGATCGGGTAGTCGGCAAGGAGCGCGTCGACGAGGTCTTCTGTCCCCATCGTCTGCATCGCGCGAAGCACCTCCTCCTTGAACCGGAGGGTGTGGAGCCCGAGATCGAACGAGAGCGGGAGCTTCTCCGAGAACCAGCTCGGTATCGTCGGGCGGTCGCCTGTAGGGTCGACGTAGAGTTTCCCGCCCCGGCGGTAGGCGAACCGGTAGCGCCGCCCCCCAAGGACGAAGACGTCGCCCTTGTTCATCCGCTCCAGGTATTTCTCGTCCAGATTGCCGGCAAACGCCCCGTCCCGGGTGAGGACGTCGCAGGAGAACTCGTCCGGGATGGTCCCGGAGTTCAAGAAGTAGATCATCCGGGCGTTCCTCCCCCGCTTCCCTATCATCCCGGTCTTTGCGTCATGCCAGATCTTCGCGTAGATATGCCGCTCCTCAAGCCCCGCGTACTCTCCCGCGAGGTACTGGACGGCGCTCATGAGGTCGTCCTCCCCGAGGTTTCGGTAGCAGTAGGACCGGCGGAAGACCGCAAGCATCTCTCCGACCTGCCGCCTCCCCTCGAGCGCCATCCCGAAGACGTGTTGCGTAAGGACGTCGAGGCAGTTCTCCGGTATGTGGATCCGGTCCACAAACCCCCTCTGCCCCTCGCGGAGCATCACCGCGCACTCAACGAGCTCGTCGCGGTCGAGGACGACAATCCGCCCTTTCACCACCTCGCCGAGGCGGTGCCCGGCACGCCCGATCCGCTGGAGGAGCGCCGCCACGGACTTTGGGGACCCGACCTGGAGGACGAGGTCGACGTGGGGCATATCGACCCCGAGTTCGAGCGACGTCGATGTCGTCACCACCTTCACCTGCCCGGTCTTGAGTTTCTCCTCGACGGCGAGCCTCCCCTCCGTCCCCATCGAGCCGTGATGGCACCCTGTGTTCTCCTCGGTGTAGTCCCCGGGGTAGCGGACCCGGAGGTTGTGGAGGATCCGCTCGGCGCCGTTTCGGGTGTTCGTGAAGATGAGCGTGTTGTCGTGTCCGGCGACGAGGCGGTGGATCGTCGCATAGAGATGCCGCGAGAGGTCTTCGGGGGTGGTGTCGGCGAGATCGGGGACGGGGCAGATGAGGGAGAGGTCAAACTCCCGGGCGAACCGGGTATCGACGATCGAGACCTCGCGCCCGGCGCCGGCGAGGAACCGGCCGACCTCATCGAGGGGCTCGATCGTCGCCGAGCACCCGATCCGCGCAAACCCGCCGCCGGCCTCCTTCACCAGGTCTTCGAGGCGTTCGAGGCTCACCGAGAGGTGGACACCGCGTTTCGAACCCGCGAGGGAGTGAATCTCGTCGACGACGACCCACCGGACCGTCCGGAGGCTCTCGCGGAACTTCGGGGAGTTTAAGAGGATCCCGAGGGTTTCGGGGGTGATGTTGAGGATATGCGGCGGTCGTCTCGCCATCTTCGCCTTCTCTGCCCGTGGCGTGTCCCCGTGGCGGACGGCATGCCGGATCGGGGTGTGCCGGACCCCCCGCTCCCGGGCGATCTCCTCGATACCATCGAGCGGCAGGCTGAGGTTTTTGTGGATGTCGTTTGCAAGCGACCTGAGCGGCGATATGTAGAGGCAGTAGACACTGTCTTCAAGCCCCCCGTTCCGTGCGCGGACCACGAGGTCGTCGATGATCGCGAGGAACGCCGCGAGGGTCTTCCCCGACCCGGTCGGGGAGCAGATGAGGACGTTCTTCCCCTCGTGGATGAGCGGGACCGCCATCCTCTGCGGCGGCGTGAACCGCCCCTCCAGTTGTCGTCTGCACCACTCCCGCACGTTCTCGTCGAGGAGACCGGCGATCTCCGCGTCAGGACGCCCTTCCTGCCCTGCCATCTTCCGTCACCCGCTGTTACCCTCCGGGCCCCGCCGTGCGCCCTCCCGCACGGCGATGCGGGGGGCGGCAGGCCCGCGCTATCCCTGATCCGCTCCGGATGGAGGGGTATTTATCGACATCGGCGATCCGGAGGGGCGTAACTGAGAGATAATGCCCAGAAAGAGAGTTCGGGCAGTATTTCCGCTCTCGTTACGATCGGAACGCCATGCTGGATTTGGTATGTTTTGCGATCATCTGTGATAGTCTTTTCTCCGGGCGATGTGACTGTGGGAGACGGACCAGGTGATAGCTACGGGTTTTCCACCGGCATTCTGGTCATCGGGGCAAGGTGGCTGCGATCTTTGGCCACGGCAGCCGCCCGTTCCGGGCAGCGGGGAAGATCCTATCGGGTATGACTTTCCATCAATGCCCCACCCCTCCCCTCCGGACCCCGGCGGCCCCCCGGAATCGCCCACATACCGGCGCCTTTGGGATATTCTAATGTATGATCTCGTGAAACCTATCAGAGGAACTACGATGACAAATCACCCGGTTAAGAACATGATGCGGCTGATGGCGACCAAGATCAGGACCATCGCGGACGTGATGTCCGATGACCAGATCGATGCGCTCCTCGACGAGATCCTGAACGCAAACCGCATCTACACCATGGGCGCCGGGCGCTCCGGCCTGGTTGCAAAATCGTTTGCCATGCGCCTGATGCATCTCGGGCTCTCGGCGTTCGTCGTCGGGGAGACCGTGACCCCGGCCATGAAACCGGGAGACGCCATTATCGTCTTCTCCGGGTCCGGCGCGACCAAGACGGTTGCAGATATCTCCGAGACCGCAAAGGAGATCGGCGGGCGGGTCTGCCTCATCACCTCGAAGAAAGACTCCCGCATCGGGCGTATCGCCGACTGCGTCGTCATCATCGAGAGCCAGCGGGACAAGGTGGCCGACGAGTCGGCGGAGTTCGAGATCCGGCAGATGATGGGCGAACACAAATCGTTTGCCCCGCTCGGCACCATCTTCGAGACGACCGCCATGGTCTTTGCGGATGCAATCATATCCCGGCTCATGGAGATCACCCAGTGCCGGCCCGAGGACCTCCAGTGCCGGCACGCGAACATCGAGTGAGGAATGGTATGAGCAAGCACAGGTATGCCGGCCGGGTCCGGTCGGTGGAGATGTCGGGGATCCGGAAACTCTTCGACGCCGGGGGGCCGGATGCGATCAACCTCGGCATCGGGCAGCCGGACTTCGATACGCCCGACCACATCAAAGAGGCGGCGATTGCCGCCATCAGGGCGGGAAAGACGGGGTATACCCCGAACGCCGGGATCCCTGAACTCCGGGAGGCGATCTGCGACAAGTTCGCCCGGGAGAACGGCCTTTCGTACCGGCCGGAGCAGATCCTCGTCACGGCGGGGGGGAGCGAGGCGCTCCACCTCGTCATGGAGGCGCTCGTGGACCCGGGCGACCGCGTCCTCTTCACGGACCCGGGGTTCGTCTCCTACGCCGCCCTTGCAACGTTCGCCGGCGGGCGGCCTGAGGGTGTCTCGCTTGACGCGACCCTGCACATCGACGTCGAGCGGGCGAAGGAGCAGCTGGACGGGGCGCGGATCTTTGTCCTGAACACCCCGGGAAACCCGACGGGCGCCGTCGAGAGCGAGGAGTCGGTCCGCGCTCTTGTTGAGTATGCAAACGACCGGGGTGTCACCGTCGTCGCCGACGAGGTCTACGAGCACTTCGTCTACGAGAAAAAACACGTCAGCGCGGCCCGGTTCGGCGAGGACGTCATCACCGTCAACGCCGCGAGCAAGACCTACGCTATGACCGGCTGGCGGGTCGGCTACCTTGCGGCGCCGGAGGACTACATCCCCGAGTGCCTCAAGGTGCACCAGTACGCCCAGGCGTGCGCGACCTCGGTATCGCAGTATGCCGCGCTCGCCGCGTACACCGGCGACCAGAGCGCGGTTCCGGCGATGCGGGAGGAGTACCGCGCACGGCGGGACCTCCTGTATGCGGGGCTCACGGGCCTCGGCTTTGATTTCCCCCGGCCGGAAGGCGCGTTCTATATGTTTGTCCCGATGGGCCGAACCCTTATCCGGCGGGCCATCGAATCTGGTGTCATCATCGTGCCCGGCGAGGCGTTCGGCACGCGGGCACCCGACTACGCACGCTTCAGCTACGCGACCGCCCGGGAGAACCTCTCGCGGGCGGTCGGGAGGATTGGGGCGCTGATGGAGTGAGTTGAGCATGGTCAAAGAGTTACTCAGGAAGTTATCGGACGCCCACGGCGTCACGAGCAGGGAAGGGAGCATCCGGGATATCGTCAGGGCGGAACTCGCCGGGGTGGTCGACGAGATCCGCGAGGACACGATGGGGAACCTGATCGCCACGAAGCGCGGCGACGACTTCTCCATCATGCTCGCCGCCCACATGGACGAGATCGGCCTGATGGTCCAGTACATCGACGAGAAGGGGTTCATCCGGGTCGTCCCTCTCGGCGGATGGTTCGGGCCGGTGCTCTACTGCCAGCGGGTGGTCCTGCACGGGACGAAGGGGCCGGTGATGGGTGTCATCGGCGCGAAACCTCCCCACGTCATGAAGGAAGAGGAGCGCAAGAAGGAGATCAAGATCGAGGATATGTTCATCGACGTGGGCGCGGTCTCCGGGGAGGAGGTGGCGAACCTCGGCATCGAGATCGGGACCCCGATCACCATCGACCGCGAGTACACGGAGCTTGCGGGCAACCGCGTCACCGGAAAGGCGCTCGACAACCGGGTCGGCGTCGCGATGCTCATCCGGGCGCTGCAGCAGGTGAAGTCGCCGCACACGATCTACGCCGTCTTCACGGTCCAGGAGGAGCTGGGGCTGAAAGGGGCGAAGGTGAGCGCCTACTCCTTGAACCCCGACTGCGCGATCGCGACCGACGTCACCATCCCCGGCGACCACCCGGGGATCGAGAGGAAGGACGCGAGCGTCGAGATGGGCAAGGGCCCGGTCCTCGTCCTCGTCAGCGCGAGCGGGCGCGGGCTGATGGCCGATCCGAGGATGACCGCGTGGCTCAGGGAGACCGCGGAGAAGAACAACATCCCCTGCCAGCTCGAGGTCGGGACCGGCGGCAACACCGACGCGACGATCATCCACCTCGAGCGGGGCGGCATCCCGAGCATCCCGTTCTCGATCGCGACCCGCTACATCCACTCGCCGGTCGAGGTGGTCGATATTGCCGACCTCGAGGCGGGCGTCCGGCTCCTTGTCGAGGCGCTGAAGGGTAAGCCCGCGCTCTGATGGGGCGGGAGAGACCCTCATTTTTTAACCGGGACGCCGGTAGCGCCCCCGTGCTGCCTGTGCCGGCGCGGGAGAGACGGCGTGTGCTGCCGGGACAGACTGCAGAAGAATAGGAGTGCCCGAGAGAACGATCCTGATCCCGGGTGCATTCCGGTCGGTGGTGCAGTGTTTTCCTTGTTTACGGACCTTTGACCGTTCTGGCCCGCAAACCCGCTGCACCATGGTGATGTGCCTCCAGGTTGACCCCCCTCTCAGGCAAAACACCCCATAGCTCTGAAAGGATATAGTTTTTGTTTTACCATTACCATGACCATTACTCCGGGCCCATCTTCCCGTGCGGCGCATCGTGGCCGCCCGGATTCGCCTCACTCCTCGACGACGATGACCGTTACCGGGCACGCGTCGGCGGCCTCGACCGCGCAGTCGGCAAGGTCGTCGGGCACCTCGCCCTCTGCGGGGTTGTCGTTGACCCGGTACTGTTCCGTGACCGAGCTCAGGTCGTCGGCGGGGTCCTGTTCGAAGATGTCCGGGCAGAGCGTCCAGCAAGACTCGCAGCTGATGCATCCCGGCCTGTCGATAGTAACCTTCACCACTCTCGATACCTCCGTCTCTCTTCCGGGAAGGGGTTCCCATGCCTTAAACGTGACGGCCCGGCGGCCCTCGCGGGGAGGAGGGCGGGCAAGGTATATCGCCCGCCCGGCCAAACAAGAGAGGATCTGTCTATGCGGGAGATTGCCTGGATAACCCTCATCTTCGCCGGGCTCCTCGAGACCGGCTGGGCGCTCGGCCTGCGGTATACCGAAGGGTTCACGAGGGTGGGGCCGTCGGTCGTGACCCTTGCCGTGATGGCCGGGAGCGTCTACCTCCTCTCGCGGTCGCTCGCGAGCCTCCCGCTCGGGACGGCGTATGCCGTCTGGACGGGTATCGGGGCGGTCGGGACGGTCATCGCCGGGATCGTCCTCTTCGGCGAGTCACGGAGCGTCGTCCGCCTCCTCTGCATCCTCCTGATCGTCTCGGGGATCGTGGGGCTGAAACTCTGCCCGGATGCGTGAGGCGAGGGGCTCGTGCCGAAGAGGACGCTGTTTCGCGGTGCTTGAACTCCGCTCATCGCACCGAAACGGTGCGCTTGCTTTGCTCGCCCTTCGGGATGCCCGGGGAGCGCCGTGCTGTATCCAGCCGGCCCGGCACCGAAGCGCTGGGCGGGCGGCGCCCGGGAACGGCCCGGAGGACCTCGTTTGAGGTGCGGCAGTCCGCTCCGGCAAGGGGGCGCGGGCGGCGCCTCTCGGTCAGGCGCGGCGTGAATCCCCTGCCGGCAGCCTTATCTACAGCCCGCCGGACATAGACCGCGATGCCGGGCGGAGCAAAGCGGGCGGAAGGGTTGAGCCTCTCTGCCGCGATAGCGTTTGCGGTGGGGAACATGATCGGGGCCGGGGTCTTTGTCCTGAGCGGCCTCATCATCGCCATCGCCGGCCCCTCGGCGGTGATCTCCTACCTTCTCTGCGGTCTCGTCGTCGCCTTTTCGGGTCTATCCTATGCGGCGCTCGCGAGCATCTACCCCGAGGACGGGGGCGGGTACCTCTACGCGCGGCGCATCCTCGGCTCGTACCCCGGGTTTCTCGCGGGCTTTGCGATGTACGTCAGCATCACGATCGCCACAGCCTTTGTCCTCCTGGGGTTCGGGATCTATGCAAACCTCCTGGCGGGAACGGATCTTGACCCGCGTTACGCCGCCCTTGCCGCCCTCGCGCTGCTTGCGGCGCTCAACCTCAGGGGGGCCGCGGAGGCGGGACGGCTTGAGATCGGTCTCGTCGCCGCGAAGGTGGCGATCCTCGCCGGCCTGATCCTGGTCGGGCTCGCCCACGTTCAGGCCTCCGATTTCTCGCCGTTCCTCCCCGGCGGCGTGGGCGGCATGCTTCGGGGGGTGACGATGATCTTTTTTGCCTACATCGGGTTTCAGGTTGTGGCTATGATGGGCGGCGAGGTGAAGAGTTCTGCAAGGAGCGTACCGCTCGCCACCCTTGCGTCCATCGGTATCGTGGCGCTGATATACACGGGGGTTATCGTTGCACTGCTCGCGGCGCGGCTCCCCTCGTATGGGGGCGAGAGCGTCTTTGACGCATCGGTCGTCTACCTCGGACCCGCCGGCGGGGTTGTCGTCGCTCTCGCGGCGCTCTTCTCGACGCTCTCGGCCGCGAACGCAAACATCCTCGGCGCCTCGCGGATCATCCTGGAGATGGCAAGCGAAGAGCAGATCCCCGGAAGGTTTGCCCGGATCCGGAACGGTCAGCCGGCGAGCTCCATCCTGCTCGGCGCCGGCCTTACAGCCCTCCTCATCCTCGCCGGGAACCTCTCGTTCATCGTGGAGCTGACCAACGTCACGATCCTTATAGCGATGATGCTCGTGAACGTCAGTGCGTTCATCCTGGCAAGGCGCAGGACGCTGGTCTCACCGGGGAAGAGTCTCTTTGCTATCCCGTTCGGGCCCCTCTTTCCGCTGCTGGGCGCCGCATCCTGCGCGGCGATTCTTGTCACCCTCGCACCACCGGTCCTCGGGCTCGGCATCGCCATCCTGCTGGCAGGCTCAATCTTCCTCCTCATCGAGGACGTCCCGGAAAGGGAGCTGATCGTCCGGGAGATACGCCTCCTGCTCCGCCGGCCTGTGGAGCGGGATGGCGAGGGCTGAAACCAGATGCGTTGCCCGTCGGGGGTGGCCTTCCGGGACGGGCCAGACCTCGCTCTCCTGGGGTGAAGTCTCGCTCGCCACCTCGTTGAGCGACCGGGTATGCACCTGAAGCCGGACAGCGGTTAAGATCCGGGGCACACCTCGTCGTCCAGGGCTCGAAGGAACGCGACGAGGAACGCGTGCCGCCCTTCGGCGATGCCCCGGGCGGTCTCGGTATACATCCGGCCCCTGAGGTTGAGGAGTTTTGCCCGGATATGGCCGGCCGCGTCCGGGATACCGCCGCCTCGTTCCCCGGCCTGCAGAAACGTCCTCGCGATCCCGACCGCGCCCATCGCGTCCAGGTTGTCCGCGTCCGAGAGCACCCGGGCCTCCAGGGTCTCGGGGGCTATCCCCGAACTGTACCGGTGCGCCCTGATGGCGTGGACGACGCCCGCGATGCAGTCCGCCGGGTAGTGGATGGACCGGAGGAAGGCCTCCGCCATCCGTGCTCCCGCTTCTTCGTGGGGGACGCCCGTCTCCTCCTCGAGGGGCCGGGCGATGTCGTGGAAGAGGGCTGCCGGGATGAGGACCGCCATCTTCGCACCTTCGCGGGCGCCGATCTCTTCGCAGAGGCGCACGACCCGCGCCGTATGGTCAAATCCGTGAGCCCCTGATTCATGGAGCGCCGCTCTCACGTGCTCAAGCATCAGGGCCGTCTCTTCATCCATGCGGGATAGCTCTCGCCCGGTCGGGGGAAAACGGTTCTGTTTCTGAACGCCCGGTCTCCCGGTGCCCGGGGAGAGGAAACGCACGCTACGTCCCGGCGATCCCGTTCCGGTTCGCGGGCGGCACGAACGGGGTCCGCTCCCGGGCAGGCCTCCGGGCCGGACGACGACACTATCCCCGCGGCCGAAACGTCCGGGACGGGCACCGCCCGGCATCCCGGTCGGCGGGAACGGGGCCGTTGATGCTGCATTCCCCGTCGGCCGCGGTCTTCTTCGTGTAGAGGGTGCAGTCGCTGCAGGTCGGCATACCGGCCTCTTTCCCGCCCGGGAGGATATAGGTTTTCTATCGCCTGCACGTACGGCTCCTGCCGGGTGCGGCCCGGCGATGTCCGGGGGTCGTCCCGCCCCCCCTTCGCGTGGCCGGTGGCGATGCGGTGCAGGAGGGGCTCCTTCGGGAGGTCCACCGGCAGCTGACCTGCAGCCGGCCGGCGGGGTCGAGGACCCCCGACGTCGCCGGTGTGGCGGCCGCAGAAGGTCGGATCCAGGGGGTATGAAGGTTCCCGGGCACCGTTACCGATAGATCTTGCTCCGGTGCCCGGCCTCCAGCACGAGGATCAGGAGGCGGGCGATGACGTCGTTGTAGGACTCTTTTGGGTGCCGTTTCAGGGCTGCGAGGCGGCTTTTGTTCTCGGGGGTGATCCAGGCTGTGGTGGAGGACATGTTAATCCCTATAGGTTGTTGTAGGCCCTGATACCACTGATCAGGCGGTCCCGCCCACCACTCCGGCGCACGCCGTCCTGCATCCTGGGACCAGGGGCGTGCATGGATACCGGTCTTGCCGGATCTTATCCTGCTCCCGGCACGACCTGTGCATACGAGGAGACGAACGGGTCTGATAGTTACATGGCGAATATCACTGCGTGAAGGCTGACGGCGCCCTCTTCCCGGATATGGGCCCGCAACGTGCCGTTGCATCCCGTATCCTTTTCCCGGCACGGGATTCCGTGCATGGCAGTAAAGGCTAAATGTTCCGGAACCCAGGGGCAACCTGTCGAGGGACGTGGAGGATATGCGAAGAATTGGAGTCTGCGGCGCTGCCATGTATGCCGTCGGAATGCTTCTCGTTGCAGTGGCGTGTGCAGGTGGGTATCCGGGCATTGTCGATGCACGGGATACAGGCATGGTTGAGACTCAGGCAGAGCAGTCGGCCGCCGGGTCAGGCACCGTTACGCTTCCGGATGCCGGTCCCACGGCGAACTCCTCTAGCAACGGCACTACGGTCGTGTATTTCCCTGCAGGCTGGATCAGTGACCTTCGAAATGCGACACAAAATGCAGACGTCGGGTTTGACTCAGACTACGGTGGGAGTAGCAGCGATATAAAGTATCTAAATAATCTCACTGCCGCTCTTGATCCCTATGAACATATCAGACTGCGAGAAGGATACAAGATCGAAGGATACTGGGTATCTAGCTATTTACAGGCGTCTATCACCCCGTTTGTCGTAGAAGAAAACGTAACCGCTCTGCCAATGGCAAACAGGACCCAGCTCCTGCCGGAGGGAGCAGATGAGAATATCTCGCGGTATCTCGAGGGGGATGACTCGCCCGAGTCGTACCTCGAAGCATCAGTGTTTCTCAGGGAACTGTATGCGATCGGTGCGTGGTGGCATGCAAAGATCGGATGGCCTCAGCAGACCGTTCTCGAATCCCCGGAGATGCCGAGTGTAGCCATAAACTCGACGCATGCGACGGTGACGATATACACAGAAGAGCTCTACTGCGGCTACCGGACGGTGGCCCGGTATACCGATACGTACTCGAGGATGAATTACGAAGTCTCAACAACAGAATGGACGACGATATCGCAGGAAGCGGACCAAAGGTGGCCTTGCTATTGAGTATGCTGGACCGGGGCCCGCACTTTGTCTCCCCATCGAAGGCCCCAGGATACCTGATGAGGAATGCACGCCGGGCCGCCTTATCTCTGCGGGGCCCGCGGTCTGCGGCGCAGGGGGTCTTCCCGCGCCGCCCCGAGGGCCCGGCGGTCAGTCGGGTCCGGTCGTTGCCCGTCGCCGGTGTCGTACAAGATAGTTTGTGCGACATGAAACCCCACTTCGTGTCCCACAAAAGTTGTTGTGGGTCATAGGTGTCGCACAACCGCTCTCCAGGATATAACTGTGTATACCGGATCGGGGTTTTGATATACGCAAACCGGTTTGTGGATACCAGAATACTCACAAACGGCCTCCCTCGGTGATGGCAGGCAGGCGCGGGAGGCATACACGCTCGCTCTTCGTCCCGCCCCTCTCTGCAATACCTGGATGACGTCGTTCTCCTCCAGGCCCTTGAGAATCTTCGCCCTGCTTACCTTCGGGATTGCCGAGCGCTCGTAAAACTCAGCTGAACTGAAGATCGGCGCCCCGAAGAGCGCATCAAGCACGGCGATCGCATGCTGCGACCGGGTCACCTCCGGCACTGCCTGCTGCGAGGCCGGGCAGGCAGCCGCGGTAGAGGCCGATCCTGTCCATGACAATCCCCTGGCCGTCTTTCCGAAAGGCGGTTCCGGTCCGTGCCTGACGGCGGCGGGAACCTGCCGGCTCCTCCCCGGCCCAAATAACAACCCTCATCCCTCCTCCGCCCCTAATCTCTCACCAGGAGAGATTACCGGATGTCCCCCGCCGTCCTGTACCGCCGGTTGCCCGGAGAGGGCCTCCCCCGGTTCATTGCCGAATTCCGGAAAGCCGCCACCCGCGACCCGTTCGGCACCGTCTTCGTCGTCTCGACGTCCCACCTTGCCCGGGAAATCGTCCGCCGCCTCGGAAAGGAGGGTTCCCCGCTCATCGCCGACGCGGTCACCACCCTCCCCGGCCTCGCCCGGAAGGTCTTTCTCGACCACACAGCGGCGGAGACGCTGATCCCAAAGATCGGGTCCCGGCTCATCATCGACCGGCTGCTCGCCGCGGGCGATTACCCGCTCATCGCCCGGGCCGGGGCCGTCGACGAACTCGCGACCCTCTTTGCCGTCCTCATCACGCGGAAGGTCGACTACCCGGCCGCCCTCGGCGACCTTGCGAGCGCGAAAAGCGCCGAGATCGGCCGCCTCTTTGCCGCCTACCTCCGGTTCCTCGACGAGCACCGCCTCGTCGACGAGAGCACCCTCCTCGCCCGGGCAACCCGGCTGCTCGCCGGCTCGGATGAGTTCCGGACGGTCTACGTCTACGGGCTCTTTGAGCCGGTGCCGCTCGAACGCGACCTCCTCCTCGCCCTCCGCGAGTCCGCAGAGGAGTTCCACTACGCGATACCTTACGCGGCAAACCCGGCGGTCTTTGCGGACGAGGGCCTGTGGCTCCACCCGGACGCGGTCGTTGAGGACGAACGCACCTCAGCGGTCGCCGGCCTCTTCTCCCGCCGGGAGATGGGGGGCGGAGGGGAGGGGATCCGGCTCGCCGAACGGCGGGACCGGCTCGACGAGGTCCGGGCGATCGCGCAGGAGATCCGGGACCTCGCCGCCGCCGGGGTCCGGCCGGGGGAGATCGTCGTCGCGTTCCCCGACCTCGCGTCGGCGGTGCCGTACGTCGAAGAGGTCTTCCCCGACTTCGCTGTCCCCTACGCCGCGTCTGGCGGCCGGCCGCTGGCCGCATCGCCCCTCGTCCAGGCGCTTCTTTTGGTCCTCGCCGTCCCGGCCTGCGGCTACCGGCGATCCGACGTCGTCGCCCTCGCGACCTCCCCCTACCTGCCGTTTACCCGGGGATCCGAACTTGACTTCCTCTCCCGGGAGGCCCGGATCACCGCCGGCGCGGACGCCTGGGACGAGCGGCTCGCGGCGCTCGCCCGCGCCCTCGAGGACGAGCTGGCAGGACCGGATCCCGCGAAAGACCGGCTCACCGCAGAGATCGCATCCGTCATGGCGGCCCGGGAACAGATCCGCCGGCTCTTCGCCGACCTTGCAACCCTCGAAGGGACGAAGACAATCCAGGAACACCTCGCCGCATACCGCTCACTCCTCGATACGTGGCGGGCCCCGGCGATGCCCGCGGAGGGCGACCCCCGGGTGCTGGAGGACGAGGCACGGGACCTTGCCGGGTTCATGAGAGCCCTCGCAACGCTTGAGGAACTCGCCCGGTTCTTCCCCAACGAGGAGGTGGCGCTCCCGGAGTTCTTCTCCCTCCTTTCCGCCCACGTCGCCGGGGCCCGGACCGGCCGGAGACGGAACGCAGACGCCGTCCAGGTGATCGGCGTCCGGGAGGCCGCCCACCTCGCCGTCCCGTACCTCTTCATCGGCGACCTCGTCGAGGGCACGATGCCGCGGCTGACCACCCGGCTCCCGTTCGCCACCGACCTCGAGACCCGGCGCCTTCAGACGCGCTCAAAGAGCGACATCCTCCGGGAGGAGCGCTACCACTTCATCGCGGCGCTCCTTGCCGCCCGCTCCCGGGTCTACCTCAGCTACCCCGCGGCTGATGGAGGAACACCGTTCGTCCGTTCGGGGTTCGTGGACGCCGTCCGGGAGGCCTTCTCCCCGGAGACGTGGGGGGGCGACGGTTTTCCGGCATCCCGGCTCTCGGCGGCGCGGCGGGCCGGCGCCCTCCTCGCCCGGGGGGAGGCTGCGAGCCCGCCCGTTCTCACGGCCGCTCTCGCCGTCCGCCGTCTCAATATTGAGAACTACCACCGGAAGGGCGGCTACGACTCGCCTTACGACGGCCTGATCGGGAGCGACCCGGCCCTCGCCGAACGGTTCGGCGAAGAGGCCGTCTTCTCGGTGACGGCGCTCGAGACCTACGCGGACTGCCCGTTCCGGTTCTACCTGGAGCGGGTCCTCGGACTTGCGCCGCTCCCCCCGGCCGACCCCGGCCTGACGGGCGAGGAGCGGGGGAGTCTCGTCCACCGGATCGCCTGCCGGTTCTACGCCGGGTGGAGACGGGACGGCAACGGGGCGGTCACCGAAGCGTCGTACCCGGACGCCCTCCGGCGGATCCTCACAACCGGTCGGGAAGAGGCGGACCGGTTCACCTTCACAAGCCCGTCCTGGGTTGCCGGGAAGGAGCACCTCCTCGGATCACCCGCGGCCGGCCCGGGGCTGCTTGAGCGGTTCCTCCGGCACGAGGCGGCGGTCGTGGGCTCCGGCCTCATCCCGCAGGCCTTCGAGGTCTCGTTCGGCCTCCCGGTGACGGCGGGGGAGGCCGACCCCGCGTCGGTGCCCGACGCGGTCGCGATAGCGCTCGGCTGCGGGACCCTCCGCCTGCGGGGCAGGATCGACCGGATCGACCTCCTGCCCGGCGGGCGGTTCGTGGTCACCGATTACAAGACCGGGAGCCAGCGCCCCACGCTCGGGGAGGTCGTCGCGGGGAGAGCGCTCCAGCTGCCCCTCTACATCCGGGCGGTCGAGACCCTGACCGGGATGCAGGGGATCGCCGGCACCTGCTACACCCTCCGGCGCGGGAAGGTCCAGAACCGGCCGGTCTTCTGGGATAAGGCGATGAAGGACTGTTTCACCTGCTTCCCGGGCTCGCGGCAGAGCGGCGTCGGGGACGTCCGGGAACTCGTCGAGGCCTCGCTCGCCCGGGTGAAGGAGCACCTCGCCGGGATACGCGGCGGGCGCTTCCCGCCCCGGTCGGACGCCGGCCCCTGCCCGGGGTACTGTGGGTTTAAGACGGTCTGCCGGTTCGACAGTCTAAGGCTGCTTGCCGCGGGCGGGGAGGTGAACGCCGATGGGACTGACTGAACGCCAGGCGCGGGCCGCCCTCGACCACACGAAGAGCAAATGCGTCACCGCCGGGGCCGGGACGGGAAAGACGCACGTCCTGGTCCAGAAGTACATCAGCCTCCTTGAGGGCGGCGTCAGTGTCGGGAGCATCCTCGCCCTGACCTTCACCGAGAAGGCGGCCGGCGAGATGAAGGTCCGGGTCCGCCGGGCCCTCGCGGAGAAGGAGGGCGAGCGGTGGGACGCGATCCGCGACGAGTTTCTCTGGGCGAAGGTCTCGACCTTCCATGCCTTCTGCGCCTCCGTCCTCCGCGAGTTCCCCGTCGAGGCCGATGTCGGGCCCGGTTTTGCCGTCCTCAACGAGCGGGAGGCCGCCCGGCTCCGGGAGGAGGCGGCCGAAGGCCTTATCCACGGCGAGCCGCCGGAGGAGGACCGGGCGGCGGTGATCGGCGCCCTCCGGGCGGTCGGGGCCTACGAGTTGAAGAACTACCTCGAACGGCTGTATGCCCGGCGCGATGTTGCGGAGCCCTTCTTTGCCGCGCTCGCGAACGACGAGGAGGCGGTGATCGGCGCCTGGCAGGCGGCCGTAGAGCAGCGGAAGGAGGCGGCGGCCGCTGCTATCCTTGCCCGTGCCGGCCCCTCCATCGAGACGCTCCGGGACCTTGCCGCCCGCTACCCCGGCAACCGGGACCCGGGCGAGGAGTATCTCCGGGCCGTCGAGTCCTGCCTCACCGGTGAGAACGTGGTCGCGGCACTCGCCGGAGTTCACAAAGGCGGGGGGTTCCGGGCGAACATGGGGCAAAAGAAGAACTGGGCGGGAAACGACCTCGAGCGCCTCCGGGCGGCCTACCGGGTCCTCGACGGGTGCTTCAAAGACCAGGCCTGGGCGCTCTCGCCTGCCGTCGACCCGGACGACCCCTTCACCCGGGCGACGCTTGCGTTCCTCCGCGACCTCGGTGCGGTCTACCGCGCCTTCATCCGGGCGGTGGAGGCGCAGAAGCGGCGGCAGAACGCGCTTGACTTCGACGACCTGGTCAACCGGACCCGCCGGCTCTTCTGCGACCACGAGGAGGTCGCGGCCCACTTCCGCGACCGGTTCCGGTTCGTCCTGGTCGACGAGTTCCAGGACACCGATCCCGTCCAGATCGCCGTCATCCACGCGATCCTCGGCCGGGAGCCGGGGAACCTCTTCATCGTCGGCGACCCGAAACAGTCCATCTACCTCTTCCGGGAGGCCGACGTGACGCAGTTTTCGCACGCCCGCGACCTGATCGAGCAGGACCTCGGCGGCGAGGCGGTCCCGCTCGACGTCAACTTCCGGAGCACGCCCGAGATCGTCGAGTTCACGAACGCCGTCTTCGGCGCCCTGATGGTGGAGTGCAGCGAGCCCTGGGAGTTCCCGTACGAACCGCTGCGGGCGAACCGGAGCGAAGATACAGGCTCGGTCGAGGTCCTCCTCTCCCCGAAGGTCAAGGACCGGCAGGCCGGCCGCCGCGCCGAGGCGGACCTGGTCGCCAGAAAGATCCGGGCCCTCGTCGAGGGAGGAGAGAAACCCGTCCGCCGGGACGGGGAGGTCCGGCCGGCGGGCTACGGCGACGTCGCCATCCTCCTCGAGCGGCGGACGAACCTTGCCTACTACGAGTGGGCGCTCGAGCGCTACGGCGTCCCCTACCGCGTCCACGCGGGCCTCGGGTTCTACGGACGCCAGGAGGTCTACGACCTCTACAACATCCTCCGGTTCCTCGTAAACGACCATGACGACGTGGCGCTCTACGGGGTGCTGCGGTCGCCCTACTTCGGGTTCTCCGACGCCCGGCTCTTCGCCATCGCCCGGGCGGGGGCCACCCTCTTCGACCGCCTGCGGGCGGACGGGGGCCCGGACGCCGCGGCGGCGGTGCGGCTTCTCTCCTCCTGGCTCTCCTACGCCCGGAGGCTCCCCCCCGCCCGCCTCATCCGCCGGATCGTCGACGAGTCGGGCATCTTCGTCGTCTTCGGCGGGATGGCCGGGGGCGAGCAGGCGGCCGCGAACGTCGAGAAGGTCATCGCCGTCGCGCGGGATGCCGCCTTTCCCACGCTCGCCGGGTTCGTTGAGGAGCTCGGGCGCTGCATCGACGACGGAGAGCGGGAGGGCGACGCTCACCTCGATATCGAGAACGCAGACGCGGTCGCGATCATGACGATCCACGCCGCAAAGGGGCTCGAGTTCCCCGTCGTCGTCGTCCCCGACCTCGCCGAGACGCCGCGGGCCGGCGGGGCGACCATCATGGTCGGGGACGGGCTGCTCCTCGGAGTTAAGATACCGAACCCGGCAGGCGATTACGAGCGCGAGGAGACGCCCGTCCTCCAGGTTCTCAAGGCAGAATATCGGCAGAAAGAGGAGGCCGAGCAGAAACGGCTCTTCTATGTCGCGGTGACCCGGGCGCGGGACCACCTGGTCCTCTGCGGGGTGAGGCCGGATGAGGTCCCGGAGGCCCTTCGCGCCGCAAAGACCCGGATGGACTGGCTTGCGCACTGCCTCGGGCTCTCCGAAGAGGTCTGTGCCCGGGGGGAAACCGTCCTTGGGGCGCTCCGGATCCCGCTCACCCTCGACCCGGCAGCGATCCCGGTCGATGTGGAGGAAGCCGCCCCGGTCTGCATCCCGCCGCCGGATGATGATGCAGTGGCAGAAATGTCGGCGCCCCCTCTCCCGGCAGGTGAGGAGGAGCACGTCTACTCGGCGAGCGAACTCGAGGAGTACCTCCGCTGTCCGGCGGAGTACGGGCGCCGCTCCCGGTTGCCGCGGATCGCCGCCGGCGGGGACCCGGCGACCCGGGGCCTCGTCGTCCACGAGGTCTTCCGCGGCCGGGACCCCGCGGCGGTGCTGCGGCGGTACGGTATGGACGCGGGCCGGGCGGCGGAGTACCGGGGACTCTACGAGCGGTTCCGTGCGTCGCCCCTGATGCAGGGGATCACCCGCGACCATTGCGAGGTGCCGTTCCTTGCGCGGGTACACGGCGTTCCGTTCAAGGGGGTCATCGACCGGCTGGTGCAGCGACCGGACGGGGCCTGGATCCTGGTCGACTACAAGACCGGGACACCGGGGGGTGTCGAGGACTACGCGCTCCAGATGACGGTCTACCACCACGCCGCCGCCCGGATACTCGGCCGGCCGGTGACGCCGTACCTCTACTTCGTCGACGCCGACCGCTGGGTGGAGGCCGCAATCGACGAGGAGCAGGTCTTTGCTACGATCGAGCAGGCGGTCCGGGGGATCGAGGAGGGGGGTTGACGGCGGGAGTGCCGGGAACGAGCCGGATCGCAGGCACGGCGGCACCCCTGCGTACGACCTCCGATTCTTCCACCATCACCCTTCAGTCGTAGAGGCCGATCGCCAGGAGGTCGTCGTCCGAGAGTTCGTCCCAGAGTTCGAGGACGACCGAGCCGTCGTCCAGGACGTCACCGGGGATGACCCATTCGGAATCGACCTCCCTGACCTCTTCAACCCCTTTTAGGGTTCTCACGAGCACGTTCACGGTGCTACCTCGGTTCTTGTTTGATACGCCCAACCACTCTATGCCTCGTCCCGTTCGGGGCAGGCGAGTTCGCAGGCACGGCAATGGTCGATCCGGCCTCTCCCCGCGGTCTTGTCGGCGTCCATCCGCGCCATGCACCGGTCCCGGCTGTACCTCCCGGTCCTGAAGGCATCCATCGGGCAGGCACAGGTGCAGGGCTCCTCGCAACCGGCGCAGGGGAGGTCGCCCTCCGGCAGATCCCGGCCGGGAGCCTCCAGGTCCGCCCAGATCGCCCGGAACCGGACTCTCGGCCCGTAGCCGGGGACGAGGACCAGGTTGTTTCTCCCCATCCTCCCGATCCCCGCCATGCACGCCGCGTCCTTGAGGTAGATGCCGCCGTCCCCGGGCTGGTAGCGGACGACCCGGGCCCTGATGCCGTAGCGCTCCGAGATCCAGCGGACGAGGTTTTTTGCGATTCCTACGAGGATCCGGTCGCCGGGCGTCCCCCGCCCCTCCTCCCAGAGGTCGAGTTCGGGGTGCTCCGGGCCGTGGTGGAGGCCGAGGACGATGTAGGTCCCGCGATCGGCCGGGGAGCCGCGCACCCCCTCCGCAACCGCCGAAGGGCAGCCGACGAGCCGGGCGGCAGGGACGGCGCCCGCGACGTCCGCGCCGAGCTCACGGGCTTTATCAAGCGCCGCACTGATGATCTCCCGGCCGTCGGGCATGATCGGGGTATGGGGCCGGGAGGGGAAGAAGGATCCGGTGGGAGCTCGCCCTTCGACCTCCCCGGGGGTGATAACAGATCTGTTACCCTGATGGACAGGACTATATACCGGGGTAACAGATAGAGGACCATACCGGATCCGGGTGTGAAGCATGAACGAGGCCATCCTTGAGCGCCAGTTGTCCGAAGTCCCTCCGGTCTTCATCAGCGCCACGGGACCCCTGGGGAACAAGAAGGCGTGGGCGATCTATATCGCGCTGCTACAGAGGGACGAGGGGCTCCGGTTCAACCAGATCCGGGACCTCTTTGAGGCGGAGCCCCCGGAGATTGCGAGGGCCTTAAAAGCGCTCGGAAATGCGGGGCTCATCGCCAGGCAGACCCGCACCCTCGACGATCCCGGCACCACCGAAGCATCGTTCTACGTGCCGACCCCCCTCGGGAAGGCCCTGATCGCGGCCCTTTACCGGGGGCTCCTGTCGCCGCGGGAGGAGGAGCACGGAGGGCGGCCCGGGCCTGCACGGGCGCGCCGGCCCCTCCCCCGCCCGGCGAACGCCCGGAAAACCCGGGCCCGCACGGATGCATCATCTGTTGCGCACGGGCCGGACTGGCGTCGCCGCACCCGGGAGGGCAGGTGTGCGTGCCCGCCGGTGCGAAGGAGGGAATACCGGCGGCCGGGGCGGGCGGCGTGAGCCGGGGTATACGAAACCCTTACTCCCTCCCTAGAGATAGTATCCACCACGACGCGCCCGGGATCGGTGCCGGTAAGGTCGTCGAATCGATACAGCGTAGAATTATGTCCGGCGCGAGAGTGTCACCGGAAACCTTCTGCCGGATGATGGACCCAGCAGTTTACCGCCGGCAGAACCTACGGGGAGTATCATACCAACCCCATGCTCCGGTCCGCAGTGGAGCGGCAGTTTGAGATCATCGGTGAAGCACTCAATCAGCTCCTCCGGCGGGAACCGGATCTGCAGAAGAGGATCTCTGATGCCTCCTTGATCATCGCCTTCAGGAATCGCCTGATTCATGGGTATGCGAGCATATCCGACGAGGTTGTCCGGATTACGGTGGGCGCATAGAAATATCTTCATCGCTCCGATGTGGCGAGGATCCAGGAGTGGTTGAGCAGGTGCTGGAAAAGGTGGAATGACCGGCGGGGCGATCCAATCCAGAGATATCGCTCAGCGGTACCGGTCTAAGAGATATCCTCTCCTTTGCTCTTCCAGATCAGTGTTCTTCTCGCAATTCCTCAAGAGCCCGTTTAACCGCTGCCTTCACCGCGGGAGCCCCGTCCCTCTGCGCCTTCATGAGGGCCAGCCGCGCTCGCGGATCGCCGATCTTACCCAATGCGTCAGCAGCTCTCTCCCGTATCTCGCGGTCCGGATCCCGCAGGCATTCCGCGAGGGGATAGACCGACCTCCGGTCTCTGATGGCTCCCAGCATTCGGACGATACGTACCTTCGTTCTCTTATCTGTGCTCATCAGTTCCGAAATGAGCGGTTCGACGGCGGGCGAGCCGATATCTATCAATTTCTGAGCGGCTCTATCCTGCTCCCCCCAGTTCTTCCCAAACTTGAGCGCCGCGATGAGTTCTGCAACCCTTCGATCTGCCGCATCCGCTGTGTATTCCAGGATGTCTATCTTTGGAATCTCCAGCGATCCTGCCGACAGAGATGAGGTTTGTAGTTCCCCTTTTCCCATGAGAAGCAGAGATCGCAATGTTTTAGGGCCCCTCCCGGATATGATGAGAAGCCAGCGGAGGCTCGATACATTGTTCATCGGGTTGTCACCGTATGCCCTCCGGAGCAGGGAGAGCCATTGCTCATCCGTTATGGCACCCGATCGAGTCTCAAGAAGTTCGATCAACCGCTTCCGCGCTTCTCCTCTGATCGAATCGGCGATGTTCCTGATATTGATCGTCCCGAAGTCGTCAGTGAGAATGCAATCCCGGGCCTTGTAGTAGGATCGCACGACCTCCTCTGACTGCTTCTCAAGTTTGAGGATCTCGCTGTTCTCCGGATCATAGAGTTCCAGCGCAATGCCGAGTTTCAGGGCAATGTCCTGGATCCAGGCGAGGTCGTTTTGGTAGGTGAACGAGTCCTCGGCCGCAACGAAGTTTCGCGGGAGGGCGACGAAGTGGTGGAATATGGGTTTCTTATCGGGCTTTTTTCGCAGTATCCGCCCCATTCTCTGGACGAACTGCAGTTTGGTCTTGGCTGATGCGACGTTGATCCCGATCTCGGCGTCGGGGACGTCGATACCCTCATCGAGCATCTTCGGGGCGATGAGCACCCCGGTCGTGCAGTTCCGGAATGCAATGAGGGTTCGCTTGACGTCATCCTGACGCAGGCCTGAGTGGACGCGGTACGCATTCACGGAACCCTTCACTGACCCGTAGATCTGCTCGCAGGTATCGATATCCATCGAGAAGACGACACACTTCTTCTGGTTCCCGAGCTGCTTGACGAGATCGATCGCCCGCTCCATCTTGGGAGCCGAGCGGTGGATGATCAACCGCCGCCTGTAGACCAGGCCGATCAACTTCTGCCACTCTTCCGGAACCTCATTCTCCGAATACCGGGATCCGCGCATGAGTTTCACGAAGTCCGCCAGGCTTTCGAACTGGCTGAATTTGTACCCTGACAGGACCCCGATGAGCCTCTGGTGGTCTGCGTTGATCTGGTTGAGCAGTCTTCTGATGTGCTCGGAGATATCCCTGAACTCTTCGTTTTCTGCAATGTCGAGGAAGGTCTTGTGGACATAGAGTTTGAAGTCCGGCACGATCCCCTGCTCGCGGGCTTCTTTGAGCGTGAACGTGTAGACGGTTTTTCCGAGGTACTGGTCGAGAACCTGCCCCCGTTCGGCGCCTTCAACCGTTGCCGAAAGCCCCATCTTCCACCTGCACGGGAGATCGAGCGCTTTTCGGAACTGCAGGCCTGCTCCGTGGTGGACTTCGTCGACGATGAGGAGGCCCGCTGCGTATGCCCCGGGATTCTTGTAGACCGTCTGGAGCGTGTTGAACTCGATGACGAACCTGTTGTCGTAACTGAGCGGGATCTTGTAGTCCCCGTTCGGGTCGCCCACGAACCCCAGCTTCTCGATGGCTTCCCGCCGCCACTGGTCGAGCAGCGCCCTTGAGTGGGCGAGAACAAGCACCCGCAGGGAACCATACAACGTGAAGAGTCTCTGCGCAGCGGCGAGGCCGACCATCGTCTTTCCTGTCGCAGTGGCCATCTCGAGAATCCCCTTTCCGCCGCTGCGCAGCCAGGCCTCTAACGCTATCTTCTGGTGGTCCCAGAGCGTATAGAGCAGCATCGGTTGTGTAGAGAGTTTGGAGAATTTCGTACCCGAACGGGACAGGTGACCCGTGAACTCCTTCAACCGCCCCGATTCCACCAACCGGGTGAAGAGTTCCATTGCGAAGACCGAACTTCCGACCGAGAAGAGGTGGGCGATCTCGTCAATCATGGCGGGCTGCATCCGCAGTTCCAGGGCGATCTTTTTCAGGATCTGGACCTTCTGGCTCTCGGGGTATGGGTGGAGGGCGTTGATCGACCTGACCCGGAACGCGGTGAACTCTTTTGCTGCCCTCCGAAACGCCTCAATGTCCTCCATCCGCTCCCCGACAATCTGATACGCGGCGCCGGCGACCCACTCTTCGAGGTCCGCGTAGTGTCCGTCGTTCGGGTCGAGCCGGAGGACGAACCGGCTGTCTTTGTGATACCGGTTGTCGTAATAGTTCAGCAGTTCTTCGTCCGCGATGCCGAGTGCTGCAGCCTGCGGTAAGGGATCGAGGGTGTTTGCCTTGAAGTAGTCGAAGGTAAACCTCTCGGGGTGCGCCAGAAATTCGATCTCATCCTGACGGAGTCGTTTCATGGGCTATGCTCGCAGTTCGTGCCTGCTGTAGATCAGAGGGATGCCGGACTCCCGTTACGGCCGGCGGGGGAATACACAGGGTGTTCTGATAAACCGCTTTGAGTATAAAGTTTCGCCAGCGGGTATCCTCTGCAGCCGATATTTGAGGATAGGGCACAATATGAGTTGTTATTCTACCTCGTCGGGTGACGACCGTGATTGCATGGCGTTTTGCTTCCTCTGTTGCAAGTTGATCGATTCGATCGCTCTTCGGGCATATCCCCGGAAGTCCATGTCCTGATGATCGAGAAAGGACATTAGCAGTCCAATGGCTTGCGGATCGCCTCTCTTCCCGAGGGCCTGGATGGCGCTGAGTCGTTCTGATCTCCGCCTGTTCTTTGGAGAGGCGATCACGATGAGTTCCTGAATATCTTTCTGGGGATACTGGTGGATAGGGTCGGCCTTCTGCTCACGCTTCGTACTTGATCTCTCCCTGGGCTTTTTAGAGGCCGTTACGCCCGATATACGTGTTTTCTGCACCCCGAACACGTTCCCCTTCCCCTTTCGCTTCAACTTGACTCCATTATGGAGGCACTGTGGGCACTTGAAGGAGCCGAAGATCGTTTTCATCATATTTGCTCCGTGACACCGCGGGCACTCTGTCATATCTGCACTCCAGAGTGCCCTTCTAGTCATTGGGAGTTAAATAGGTTGCCACTCGTAAACCCGACTGTCAGGGGGCTATTTCTGTCCAGAGGATGGGCTGTTTGTGTTGGCAAATCCCCGCTCATCGGCTCACCAGCGCAGGCAGCCGCCCGCCGTGTGCCTTTTGGTACCGCTCTTTCAGAGTCTCCTCGGCAGTTCCTGGATGATCGTCGACGATCATCCATCCATACTGCAGCTCCCACCCGGAAGAGAGGATGCGCCGCTTGTAGAGCGCCCGGGCCGCGTTCCCGCTGCAGCTCGGCCTGAATGGCGTCGGGAGGGAGCCGAAGTGCCTGGACAATATCCCGAGGGATCCTGATAGTAACGTCGGGCATACCGGCTTTCACCTGATGGATAAGGGTAGAAAGGAGAGGCGATAAATCTAGCGGTGGGCAGGGGCCGGTATCGGCTCCATATCCCACAACAAAGGAGTAAACAAGAACCACAGATATTATAGACTGCTAAGACAACTCGATACTATTCCATTCCGGGCAATCCGTCCGTTCTCGTGAACGCATCCACAACTCGTGGCAACTCCGGTCCGTGGGGCAAGGTGGATCGCCTGGAAGTAGGGTAACCGGGACCGATCCCGCCTGAGAAACAAGCCCGGGAGGGGTGAAGCATGCAAGCACGGAATAGAAAACTAGAAGAATGGTACGGCAGGATAAAGCACAGCAATATCAAACTGCCGCGGTTTCAGCGGTTCGAGGCATGGGACCGGCAGCGCATCTGCAGCCTGGTGGAGACGGTCATTCACAATCTGCCTCTGGGCATCACGCTCGTTCTGGAGATCGGCGATCATGAGAAGTTCATCTCCCGGTATCTTATGACCGCGCCCGAAGGAAAAGGTCGCGCCTACGAGCACCTGCTTGACGGCCAACAGCGCCTTACTGCACTCTGGCGGGTCTTTCACAACAACTACGAGAATGAGACCTATTTCATCTATCTCAAGGAGTTCGATCGCTATGATGGGGATGCGGAGCGCGAGGATCTTACCGTGTTCTGGCGGAGCCGTTACTACCGGGAGAACGGTGACCGCTATCCCCTCTGGTGCGATGACCCGGCGCGGTGTCTTGAACGTGGCATGATCCCCACCCATCTCATGCGGCCGGAAGACATTCAGAGCGAGATCGATGAGTGGATTGAGGTGGCAACAAAGCCGCTGGAACCTGCTGGAGAAAAAGAGGAACTGCTCAGGTTCTTTGAGTACAAAAAACGGGTCAGCGACCGGATCAAGGATCTTCGTTCGATTGTAGCCAACTATAACCTGCCCTATCTCTCACTCCCCTCCCACACTGACAAGACCGTCGCTCTGAACGTCTTTATCAACATGAACACCAACAGCAAACCGCTCTCGCAGTATGATATCATCGTTGCGGAAGTGGAGAGTGTTATGGGGCAGTCCCTCCACGACCTTGAGGCAGAACTCGATAGGAGGTACCCGGAGATCGCCAGATATTCTCCGCTTGCGGACCAGATCCTCACCACCTCCGCTCTACTTCAGGGTCATTTCCCGAACCAGCGAGGTGCGTGGGACATGGACAAGGCACGGATGGTGGAGAACTGGGAGACGATGGCGCTCGGGCTGCACCGCATGGCTGCCTTCCTGAAAGGTGAAGGCATCTACGACAGAGAGCGCCTGCCGACCAACGCCGTGCTCGCCGTTATTGCCGCCCTGTATGCGTACATCCCCGAATCCGGCGACAAGCGAGGGCAGGACGAGCTCCTGCTGAAGAGGTATCTCTGGTATGCTTTCTTCACCGACCGCTACGAAAACACAGCCCCCAACCGTGCTTTTGTCGATTTCAACGGATTAAAGCGGATCATAACCGGCGAGCGCAAACCGGACGGTTCTCCCTATGGAATTGAGGACGTCCCCATCTTCGCCGAGCACGAGTTCGTTGAGGTCGAGGAACTCATGACCGCTGAATGGCCGAAAAGGACAACCATCCATGGCCGCGGCGTACTGGCCGTCGCCTGCAGGCTGGGAGCTCTCGACTTCGCAACCGGGGAACGCCTTGACGCTGGAACCATAGAACAGCGGCATTATCACCATATCTACCCGGATGCGTTGCTAAAAGAGGCCGGGATCGCCAGTTTCCTCGCTCTGAACTGCGCACTCATCGCCGATACGACCAATATGACTATCGGCCGGAAAGATCCTCTCCGATATCTCAAGGACCGGTATGCCTGGACATCGGAGACCATTGTGCGTGAGCGGTTGCAGTCGCACCTCATCCCCATCCGGGAGCTCGCGAACGGCGGCTACGAGGGTTTTGAGGAGTCGGAGAAGAACGAGAAACTGGAGGCCGACTTTGAGGCGTTCCTCCGCGCCCGTGCAGAGCTGGTTCTCAAGGCGGCAAAGCAGCTGGTTGATGGAAGACAGCTCGCCGCCGGTGAGATCTACGGTGAATGAGCCTGCTCGAACCCTGAAACACAGTTCTGGCGCGAGCTCTGCACAGGATGCCGGCTGGATGTCTGTGCCCGGAGCGGGGCGTGAAGAAGCAGGGCGGGTACTACCCCGGGGTCATCCCGGTTGTCGTTCCAGGAGGAAACCGGACCCTCGCCGGGAGGATTACCAGTATCGGGTTCCCTGCCCGGTGAGATCACGCACTTTGCGGGGATCCACAAGGGCAGGTTCCTCGAGCGGAACCGCGTCACGAGCGGCCTCTCCGACGGTGTGATCGTCATCGAGACCGGCAACTCAGGGGGTCAGTCCGGCAGGGCCCGCCGGTCTACATCCTGAAACCTGACGGTTCGGATGCACAGGCCGTGGCCGGGCACCAGCACCTCGTCGCGGCCGGAGCAATCCCGGTCGAGTCCCCCGGAGATCTGCCCCCCCACACTTCGGGCGGATGCAGCACCCGGCCTTGCGGGTGATGACGCTCGCGGATTTTTGGTGGAGGGTTCACCGGGGTTTTGTGGGTAAGAACGGGTACCTTCCCCACATTCGGTCAGTTTGACTCGTAACTCTGCAGGATCAGGGGGGTTGCTCTCTTTATGTCTGCATCGGAGCGGATCAGTATCTCGAGGTCTCCTGTGCCGTAATACCCCTTCCCTCTGACATCCTGGGTGAACCCCGGCTCTAATTCGATCGTGTCGGGATCGAGTTTCACCCGGACGGCGAGCTCCCCTCTCCTCTGGGTGCTGACACAGGCAAAGTTCTTGATCCGCTTGAACGCAACATAGTTCTTGAGCACCTTTGTCTGGACGTCGTCACCGAGTGCCTCGATGTAGGTCTTCAAGACCTCAAAGCGGTCCTGGAGCTCCACGTCGAGGCGTGCAAGGTCTTCAGAGAATGTTGGTGCAATGCGGGCTGAACTCGGTCCGGTGCTGCCGCTGGATAGCATAGTGGAACTCTGGGCAGCGGTCGCGTTCACGAGTTCTAACAGCAGGAGGTCGTCGTCGAACTTCCGGTAGCGGATGAGCTCGATGTTGCGGTTGATCTGCTGGACCGCGTGAGTATCGTACTTTGTGAAGTCCCCGGCTATGCAGAGGAGCCGCGGGTTGCTCCAGTCCAGCCTCTCTCTGTAGGCCTCCCCCTGTCTCCGGAGAACCATCAACTCAAACTCAGCCTTATGGTCGAGGAGCCAGTCCAGGTAGTAGAGCCCCTGGTTGATGACGTTCTCATTGATGGCGCGTTTGTACTCGATGATGACGGGGAAGCCATTCTCGTCGATCCCCAGGGTATCGATGCGGCCGCCGTGCGTCTTTCCGGTGGAGTATTCGCTCTCAAGGAACGTGATCCCGAGCAGGGGTTCCAGGTTCTTCTGGATGAAGGTCTGGAGAGACTTCTCGAGTGCGACTGAAGATCCTTTGAGTTCACGGGCTTCCGTGCCGTCGATGCGGAAGATGCGGATGTCACCCATGGGCTTACCCCCGGAGATACCTTCCCCCGACCGGGACGAACCGCTCAGGCTTCCGGGGTTTGTCGTAGCGGCGGATATCCTCCAGTTCGAGGGCCATCCAGGGTCGCTTCCTGGGCTTTTCTTTCCTGACCCGGACCCCCTGCCACCGCTCCTGGCCCTCGACGTAGGCTCTGGCCTCCTCCCGGGTGAGGAAGACCGCGTCGCCGAAGGTCTCGAAGAACGCGAAGGGATCGTCGTCGATGACGATCCGCCTGATCGTCGCCTCACCGGCGTAGCCGGTGTCTTCATGGGACTGGTAGAAGACGAGTTTCATGCCGCTCCGGAGTTCTTTGAAGACGGTGGCGGGTTTGATGAAGACGGTTTTGCCGTCCTTGAAGAACCGGGGCATGAGGCGTTTGGGGACCGGGAAGGCGCCGGTGATGTTGGGCATGATCAGTATCTTCTACCCCCTGAGATAAACGTGGTGCCCCCCGCATTATTGGTCGGCCTGCTGTTTTGAGAAGAGGTTGTTCGAAGCCCGATCCGGGCCTGCACACGGGGGCTCGTAAACATTTGTGTCTCCTGATCGCCGGCGTTGGTTTGGCGAGATTAACATAGAGATCGACTGGAGCGTGAGTTGAATAGATGTTCCTGCAATTGTGCACTGCCCAGAACCTCAAACTTGAATGGTTGACCGGTCTCCTGAACCGGAACAACTGAGAGAACGAGGATCCACCCAAAGGATGCATGACAAGCATCAGGGGATAGAGAGCAGATGAAGCAGCAAAAGCATCAGGAGGTGTTGAAGTCATCTGATAGTGGAGAAGACAATGATTCTTTTCTGTTGTTTGGAGGATGAGTTTATCAATAACTTCAGGTAAATAGTCCCATATGCCTCCCCCGTCCCAGAGCACTTCCCGCCCCTTTCGCTTTGTGCATACCGCTGATCTCCACCTTGGAAGCCGGGTTATGAGCCTCCCCGGAATGGATCAGAGGAGTTCTGCTGATCTGGCTGATGCAACCTATGGTGCCTGGAGGGAGATAATAGACCTCTGTATAAGGGAAGCAGTCGACTTTCTGCTGGTCGCAGGCGACGTCTACGACAGTGCAGACAAGAACATCAGGGCGCAACTCCAGTTCAAAGAAGGGCTTAAACGACTCGGTGAGAACGGCATCGCCGCATACATCGTCCGCGGCAATCATGACCCGGATGATGCATGGTCAAGGTCGATCGCGATGCCGGAGAACGCCTTCATCTTCTCATCTAAAGAACCGGAGGTCACCATCCATCGCGACCAGGAAGGCAGGCCTCTTGCGGCAATCGTAGGGATGAGTTTTGCAACAGCCCATATTCGCGATAACCTTGCAGAGCAGTTTCCTCAACGTGAGAAGGAATGGCCCTACACGATAGGCCTTCTCCACTGCAGCGTTGGAGGAGCCCGGGGCCATGAGCCGTATGCTCCATGCAGTATCCAGGATCTCAGGCGATGCGGCTACGACTACTGGGCGTTGGGCCATATCCATCAGCCCACAGCTCTTGATTCTGGAGATTCGCACATAGTCTATGCCGGCAACCCACAGGGGCGTGATATGGGGGAGACCAGCGAGCGTGGGTGTCGTCTCGTGACGGTTGGTGCTGATGGCGCCGTCGAGGTTGAAGTTGTCAGGACCGGCAAGCATCTCTGGAAGGAGGTCGCGATCGATGTTAGCGGTTCTGAGGACCTAGGAATCCTTGAGGAAGAGATCCGAAGGAAACTCGCTATGATCTCCGAAGAAGAGGGAGTTTCTGTCGTCGGTCGGCTCATCCTCACCGGTGCGACGACACTTCACCGTGAGCTCGTAGCGAAGGGAGGGATCGTTGCGCTCGAAGATCGACTCATCGAGGATCCACCGGCTGGCCGATACCCATTCTATCCTGAACGGATCATATGCCGGACGGTCCCGGTCATCGACCGTGATGCGGCCCTTGCCCGTGACGATATCCTCGGAGAGATCTGCAGGCAGGGTGATCTTGCGATATCCGACGAGAGCGGACGAAGCCGCCTGAGAGTTGAGATATCCTCTCTCTATCAGTCAACAACAGCCCGGGCATACACGAGCGAGCTGGATGACGAGGAGTTCGACGTGATCATCCGTGAAGCCGAGGCCCTGCTTCTCTCCCAACTCTCTGAGGGAGGGGAAGAATGAAGATCAGATCGCTTTACATCGATGGTTTTGGGAAATTCCACGACTGGAAGTCGCCCACCGCGTTCGGCGAAGGCCTGACGGCGATCGTTGGTCCGAATGAGGCAGGAAAGACAACGTTGCTCGCCTTCATTCGCCGGATGCTCTATGGATTTCCGGACGGGAGGAAGAATCTGAATCATTATCCTCCTCTCAACGGCGGAAAGATCGGTGGCAGGCTGGAGATCCTGGGAGAGGACGGCCAGGAGTACATCCTCTCCCGTAACGGGGTTCGGGGCAAGCCATCTCTCGCCTATGCCGACGGCACCACCGCGAGGGGGCTAAAACCCCTGTCCCTGCTGGGTCCATGCGACCAGGTTTTCTATGAGAACGTCTGTGCGATCGGGCTCAATGAGTTGCAGGAGATCTCGACACTCAGGAGAGATGAAATCAGAGATCGACTGGCTGCTGCAGGTGCCGGAAATCTCCCCGTCCGGGAGGTTGCGACCTCTCTTCAGGAAGCTGCAGATGAGCTTTATGTGGCGAGGGGGAAGAAGAAAAAGATCAATACCCTGGTATCAGACCTGAAAGACGTCGAGGAGAAGATCCGCGACGTGAAGAAGAGGCAGGGGGAGTACGATGAGATCAACGAGGCAATCGCCCGGGAGAGAGAGGCTGTCGGATTGGTGGAGGGAAGGCAGAAGGCTATCGAAGAAGAGATCGCCTACTTCAAAGCTCTTGGGCAGGCATGGGAGGTATTTGTCAAACGAGAAGAATCACGCGATACTCTTCAGAAAATTCCCAATATCAAGCCATTCCCAGCCGATGCACTTGAAAAACTCAGCCGGATAGAGGCTGAGGTCCAGAGGCTTGAAGCAGAGTACGGGGAGCGGACCAGAAAGCACAGCCGTTCAGAAGAAGAGTTTGACCGCTGCGTGGTCAGGGGAGAGGTCCTTGGTCAGACCGACGCCATACACGCCCTCGAACGGAAGATTGAGCGGTATCGGACCCAGGTGAACGATCTCAAGAAAGCTCAACTGGAGGGCGAACAGCAACAGGTGAACTTTGCCTCGATGCTGAAGTCTCTTGGAGGAGACTGGGATGAGGAGCGTATCATCAGGTTCGATACATCGATTCCCGCCAAGGACGATGCAAAACAGCTCCGCGATCGCCTCGCAAAGACCGCAAACGACTGTGCCGTGCAACAGTCCCAGCTCGAGGTGGCAGAGAAGGAGGCAGAAGAGAGGAGGGAGAGTCTTTTGGACCTGCAGAGACGCCGGGATGATATCGGGGACGTTGCAGACCCGGGCACCGCCCGAGAACGACTCAGCCTCTCCCGTGAAATGTTGAGTGAGATTCAGCATGTGCAGGAACTTGAGACGCGACTTCATTCGATCCGGCAGGAAGAGGCGAGAACCGCGGAGATCAAAGCCTCAATCCACTCTGCCCGGGCGGTTCCCTCATGGCCGGGTATCCTGGTCGCGCTCTCGGCCCTCCTCGTCTTTGTGTGGGGTTCTCTCACCGGGACACTCCAGATTGCCGGGCTCATCGCCCTTATCCTGCTCGTTGCTGCAGCCGGTATCTTCCTTGCCGGGAGAAAGGCGGGTGACGTGGACAATATAGTGGATGCCGCTCATCATGAAGGAGAGGGAGAGACGCTCGCTCTCCAACGAAGAGAGATTGAGCACGAGCGTTCCAAGAGGGAAGAGAAGATACGGTCCTGCGCTGCATCCCTTGGGTGTGATTCCCTCCCCACGCGGACGGCTGCCGAGGAGCTCGTCCACGCACTCGAAGATGCTGTCAGGGAGGCGGATAGGGCATCTGACCTCGATAAGGAGATCGCTCGTGCAGAGGTACTCTGCAGCAGCGCAGATGCATCGCTGAATAAGGCACAGGAGATGATGGATGCTGCCCTCTCTGAACGCGAGGATGCTCAGGCTGCATGGAGACGATGGTGTCGGGAACGGGATCTTCCTGAAACGATGAATCCTGACCTCATCCCGGATCTCATCGCCGATATCAGGCAGGCTGCCGGCCTGTATGTGCAGGTTGGAGCGACAAAAAAGAGGCAAGAAGAACTATCTGAGGAGATTCGATCTTTTGAAGAGGAGATCGCCGCTGTCGCTCATGCCTGCAACGAATCTCTGAGCGGTTCTCCTGATGTTGTACTGGAGGGGCTCATCAGGCTGCTTCGCGATGAGGAAACGGTGAAGAGAAGATACAATGCGCTCACCGAACGGCTGAATGAGGAGGGGGAGGCACTTAGAAGGACGTCTGCTCAGTATGATACAGCAAAAGCGAGCCTCGATGCCATGCTGAAGGGGCGGGGTGCAGAGACGCCGGAGGAGTACCGCGAGTTCGAGCGTCTGTCACGCGAGAGGCAGAAGCTTGAAGGGAGCATCCAGGATGCCGAATCCGCGATCAGGAGGATCAGCGGGGAAGAGCGCTACCATGATTTCATCACGGCGCTGCAGGAGTATGATCCCGTCCTGATGCAGGTTCGTCTTCAGGAGAAGGAGAGCGAACTTCAGGGGATCCGTGATAGGATCACGGATCTCCACCAGGAGATCGGGACGCTTAGGGAGCGGCGCTCCGGGATCGAGGGCGACGATGAACTCACTCGCCTTCTCTCTCGCGAGGCTGCACTCAAAGAAGAGATCAGTCAGGTCTCCCGGCAGTGGGCAGTCTATACCACGGCATCCAGCCTTCTTGGGATGGCGGTGGAGACCTTCGAACGGGAACGTCAGCCAGAGATCCTCCGGGAGGCTCAATCATTCTTTACCGGGATCACCGGGGGAAGGTATACGCGGGTGGTCAAGCCGTTCGACGGGTCTGAGCCCTATGTCGAGGAGGCGACAGGCGGCCAGAAGAAGATTGACGAACTCTCCCGGGGGACTGCCGAACAGCTCTACCTTGCACTGCGGTTTGGGTATATCCGCGACTATGCAACCTCGTCACTTCCGGTGCCGGTCATCTTTGATGACATACTCGTCAATTTCGATCCGGATCGCCGGAAAAATGCCTGTCAGGCGATCGCGAACCTCGCAGAGACATGCCAGGTCCTTTATTTCACCTGCCACCCGCAGACGGTCAAGGATCTGATTGAGGCGACGCCTGATGCAGTGGTGATGGATATTTCCGGGGAATGAGGGGATCGCCGCCTCGTCTCGTGCGGGGCAATCCCGGTCGAGTCCCTGAATGACCTGTCCCCACACTTCGGGCGGATGTCGCACCCGGTATCGAGGGGGACGACGCTCGTGGATTTCTGGTGACGAGGGTGCGATCCTCTTCTTCAGCCCGGACGCGAACGTCTCCATCGATCCCGGGTTCTTGAACCCGGCGAGGATCACTCTCGCCGCTCCGGTAGATCAGGCCCGGGAACTGTTCGAGTTCGTGCTCCATGCATTCTGTCCGGAACGACGAGCTGCGAGAGCGGGATCTCGATATGAAAATCCTCCATGCCGACGGTTTTTGACCTCCAGCGGTCGATGAGGGGCGAGAGAAGGGGGAGGAATTATTAACATTGTCGAGGGGCACAGGACTGCAGATGATGTATTTCCCGCTCCGGAAGGAGGACCGGGTCGCGCTCGAAACGACCCGGCCGGAGGGAATAGTTACCTTTATCTCCTTCCTCTTGAATGGTTAATTATCGAAATATGACCCCAAACGAGGAATTTTTCCCCAGCCCTCTCTCCCATACCCAATATCTCCCCGAAGAGGCGATGGAAGTTGCCGAACCGGACTTTCCGGGACAGTATCCGTACGCTTCCCTTGAGGAGTTTCTGTTACGGCACGAGGGGAGACATCTCGACTTCAAAGAGACGGTATCGGAGTCGTTCTTCAAATTGCTTTCCGCCTTCTCGAATACCGAGGGCGGGTTCGTCGTGCTCGGGGTCAACGACAAAACCCGTAGAGTGACAGGCTTTGACTGCAGGGGAGAGAAACTGTCCGAGCTTGCAAACAGGATCAGCGACGGCCTCGGCATACACCCGGTCATCGATGAGATACCCGCGGACGGCAGGACGATCCTCATCATCACGGTAAGCCCCCAGCGAAAACCGGTCTCCTACAGGGGAGTGCATTACACCCGGGTCGGCGATACCGTCCGGGAGATCGATCCCGACGAACTCAGGAGAAAGTTTCTGGAAGACTCCAACTGGGAGGATCTCGTGGGCGGTTGTACCCTTGACGATATCGACGATGAAACGGTACGGAATTTCATGGACCTTATCAGGGGCCGTGCTGCGGGAAGCGGGATACCCGACATAAAAGACAAAGAATCTATTCTCAGACGCCTTGGCCTGATCACCCCGGACGGAAACATCATCCATGCCGCATGCATTCTCTTTGGAAAGAACCCTCAATCCCATTTCAGAAATACGGGGCTCAAGATCACCCGGATAAATGACGAGACTGTACTGATCAACCCGAAAGACCTCTCCGGGAACCTCTTCCAACTCCTGGAACGTGCGGAAGAGTATCTTCTTACAGCGCAGGCGATCGTCTACGATCCGTCCGGCAATGTGCTTGTTGACTCCTTCAGGAGAAAGGAGATCCCCGAGTACCCGATAGCTGCCCTCCGCGAAGCACTTCTAAATATACTCATCCACCGGGACTATTTCGATAGCAGAATCCCGAGTATCATACGGATGTACGATGATCGTATTCAGTTTTTAAACCCTGCCCGCTTCCCTGCAGATGTTACGCTCGAAAAGATCCTCTCGCAGCACTACCTCTACCATCGAAATCCGAAGATCGCGGATATATTTGCAAAAGCAGGGTACATAGAAAAGTTTGGCATGGGTCTTGAGAGAATTCGGGCCGAACTTGCTCGTGTGGGGTATCCCGCACCGGAGGTTGACTACTCGTCCCTCGGATTCAGCCTTGTCCTCCGGAATGATCCGTACACCAGAGAACGACTCGATTCGCTCGGGCTGAATGAGCGGCAGATTGCTGCCATAATCTACCTGAGGAGAAAAGGTTCCATCTCAAACCAGGAGTATCAGCAACTCAATAGCGCGAAAAAGGCGACTGCAACACGGGATCTTAAGGCGATGGTTCAAATCGGCATTCTCCGCAAAGAGGGAACGACCGGGCCTGGTGTGCGTTACTCGTTGACGTACGTAGTGAGAGAGGGATAGCAAGGGGAACCAATAACCGGACCACAATGGGATCAATGGGATCACGATGGGATCAGAATGGGATCATGATGCCGGCCCCGAATATGT
>Ga0208462_1000136_pt1:5000-100514 | contig 100514 bp, 99 predicted proteins | sample AD_SCU001_MetaG_FD_184452 | JGI IMG/M metagenome (GOLD analysis project Ga0208462, IMG submission 184452) | Active sludge microbial communities of municipal wastewater-treating anaerobic digesters from China - AD_SCU001_MetaG (SPAdes) (version 2) | ecosystem: Engineered > Bioreactor...
ATTTGGATTATCTTTAGTTGATAATTCATATTCTTTACCACATATTTTACATTTAACAATAACCATAATAAACACCCCCCATCTGATTTTCAACCTAAAACTGAAGCTTTAGGTCATATTTTACAGATTATTATAAAATATTGATTTTCCATATGTTTATTGAATTGTTGATACAATTTTTTCCATGACATAATCATAAGATAAGTTTCCAACTATTTCTATAACTTTTCCACTTTTTTCAAAAAGATAAACTGTTTGATGATATGCATCGTAGCCTTCATTATTTTGATAAATATAACATTTTATTCCCGAGATTTCTTTTTTTCCATTAAATGCGTATCCATCAACAACAAGTGATGTTTTTTCATCTACTATACCAACAGATAAAATATCAATACCTATTTCGTTACCATCACCGCCGCCATTTTTTACTATTGCCATATGAGAACCACCAGATCCTTGAGAGAGTTGCCAATCTGAAGGGTATTGAAATGAAACTGCACCATTATAAGTATTACCTGTTGAAGTATTCTGACTGTTTTTATCTGGACTGCTCATTGCAGCCATTGCTAGAAATAGAATAAGGCCTATACAGCAGATTCCTCCAATACCTAAGCCGGCTTTGACGCCATTTTCTTGTTTATCCCACTATCCAAATATTCCTATATTTGATTTGTCTGTTTTATTGGATTCTTTTTTCATTCCTGAACCGCACTCTGAGCAAAAAACTACATCAGCAGGGTTTTTAGCCCCGCACTCTAGACAGATTTTATTGGATTGTGTGTATTTCGGATCTATTCCCTCAATTGTTTCGGCATATTTTAACTTCCCACCGCAATCACATTCTTCATAATCAGATGCGGATTCACCTGGTTTGAGTTCATAATATCCGCCACATTTATCACAGACAAGATATCCCATCTAAATTCATCTCATATTAACAATTTTTTGATTTATAAGATTCTTTAACTTGCAGTTAGTTGGGCATAATCTGGCATATATACGCCTAATTGTTCATCTTCAGCAAATGCAAGGTCAGTATAATATTCTACGTCTGGTATATTATTATTTTCTGCCGCCTTTGCAGCCAAGTAATAGTAATAATAGGATTTTATATAATGTTTATGGAATTCTTTATATTTTTCAGGAGGTTTTTTAGCTTGTGCACCCTGATATAATTGATATAATTGATATGAACTTCCCATGGCATTTTCCCATCGTTTATAATCTTCTTTAACCCATTGCCTATAGCTCTCTTCCTCTGATAGAGTAGGTTGATTAGAGGTGGTATCAACTGTTGGAGTAGATTCTGTAGCTGTTGGAGCAGTAGCTTGAGTTTGAGTGTTTGAATTACTATCAGCTGACATCATTCCAAATATTCCCACTATTATGAATATTCCTATGCAACAGCTTCCAAAAACAATACCGCCTTGCACTATACCACTTTGTCTTGTAAACCAATTTTTTTTCTTTTCGGTTTTTTCAGTTTGTTTTGCCAGTTAAATCCCCTCATTTAAATTATATAATTTCTTTTTAATAAAAACCCTAAGAATTTTGAACAATTTTTGCCATTATGAACTTTAAATCTCTATAAATTAATGAATATTGTCCATTTTAAAGCTTTAATTAATATACCCAGTCCTATTCCTCCTTATCCCTGTGAAGAATCTTAATGAATTTTTGCTTAACCGTAAATTTATTAGTTGGGTAAATCCATCAATAAAAGCTGGAATTAATATTATTAAACCTAATATAATTAGATAAGACGTGTATTGTACGTAAATGAAATAAACATAAGTGAAATAAGAAAAAGCACCTATTGCCTGGAAAATTACTGATCAAAATTATCATACCATTTATGAACAAGTTGGGCCTACAATAGAACTCAAGCAATATCATACTTATAAATGGTTCTGGGATACAAAAACTATGGCCCCCCGGGAGTCTATAAAGTTTTTCCTTATGGTATGGATTATGATTTAAGAAAAACAATTAAAATCACTGAATAGTTTAAGATGGTGTTCTTTAATGGCTGAAGGTAAAATAACTGAAAGAACTCTTTATCCACCTATAAATAAATTTTTAGGTGAATTAGGGTTTCAATCTGTAAGTGAAATAAAATTTAAGACGGGACAACTTGATATTCTCGCTAAAATTGATGATAAAACTTTATTATTGAAATTAAAATTGGAGATAAAACTAAAAAATTGAATTATAATTTCTAGATTTTTTACTTCATCATAGTCGAATTAAACGAAATTATATTATCAAAATCAGTTTTAAAAAAAAATAAAAAAGGGAATATTTTAAATTAAAGTTTTCAGGGTCATGCTTAAATTGTCAACCATTCCATTAAGTTCAGTTTTGGCCGCTGGATCTTTGATAATACTATTTATATTGGTTTTAATCTGTTCTAATCGTAATATAGCACCTTTATAAGCTTTAGCATCAATTATGTGGTTTAAAGACATAAACATATTTGATAATGTTTTCTTAGATTGATCAGCTTTTTTAACAAAAGCAGCGTTCGGTAGATTCTGTACATTGTTATTAATGGTATTTGTGTATTGTTGAGGAGTTAATACAGTAACAGTCATGGTATCAGTTCCAACCCCACCATTATTGTCTTTTATTGTTAAAGTTACAGTAAATGTTCCAGTTTTGGTGTAAGTGTGTGTTGGTGTGAGTGTTCCTGTTACTGGTCCTGAGCCGTCACCAAAGTTCCAAGAATAAGTATGTGTATCTAAGGTTCCTGGATCAGTCTTACTTCCTTTAAAGCTTATAGATCTCCCTAATATAACATTTTGGTTAGATCCTGCTTCCACTTGTGGAACAACATTAAGTACTTTTACACTTGCAGTAGCAGTGGAGGAATTCACACCATCACTGACTTCTAACTTTACAGTGCCAGTGTAATCATCAGACCAAGTATGAGCTATTTTAGGGTCAGATGAGTATTGTGCATCCCATGTTCCGTCGTTGTTAAAGTCCCAGCGGTATTGGAGGGCGTCTCCATCAGCATCAGAAGATCCGCCTGCATTAAATGTAATTGGACTTCCTTCATTTGCTGTGTATGGTCCTCCTGCATTTGCAATTGGTGGAGTATTTATGCTGATATAAGCAGTATCTGTCCTAGTATCGGGTAAAAAACCATCATTTACAAGAACTTTTATTAAGCCTTGATAGGCACTCGTCCAGGTATAAGTTACTTTTGGACTAGTAGAATAAGGGGTGTCCCATGTGCCGTCGTTATTAAAGTCCCATGAATAAAATAGTTCGTCCCCATCAATATCAGAGGATCCACTAGCATCAAGGATAATAGAAATACCTGGTATTCCAGAGTAAGGCCCACCTGCTTCAGCTATTGGTGGATTATTTATTTTAACAAAAGCAGTATCTGTAGTATAAGTTGTTTTACCATCGAATACAGCGACTTTAACCAAGCCTTGATAACTCTCTGTCCAAGTATGTTGTATCGTTGGACTGGTACTGTAAGCTGTATCCCATGTTCCATCGTTGTTAAAGTCCCATCCATAGACTAATTCGTCACCGTCAGCATCGGTGGATCCATCAGCGTTTAAGATTACTGGATAACCTATTACACCGGAGTAAGGCCCACCGGCATCAGCTACTGGAGGGGCATTAATGTCGATATAAGCTTTATCGGTGGTATATGTTTTTCCATCAGTTACAGCGACTTTAATTAGGCCATGATAGCTTTCTGTCCAAGTATGTTCGATATATGGGCTTGTACTATAAGATGTGTCCCATGTGCCGTCATTGTTAAAGTCCCATCCATAGAATAGTTCATCACCGTCAGCATCAGAGGATTTGCTTGCATCTAATAGTACTGGTTCTCCTGAAATACCTGAATAAGGATCTCCTGCATCAGCTAATGGTGGAGTATTAATGCTGACAAAAGCTGTATCAGTGCTTATAGTAAGTCCATCAGTTACTGCTACCTTAATTAAGCCTTGATAGGTACTTGTCCATGTATATCCTAATTTTGGACTTATACTAAAGAGTGTGTCCCATGTTCCATCGTTATTTAGATCCCATCTATAAGATAGTGATTCTCCATCTGGATCATTGGATCCGCTTGCATCTAAGGTTATTGTACCATCTGGAGTTCCTGAGTATGGTCCTCCCGCATCAGCCACTGGAGGTAGACTATTATAAGTGAATTTTACTTGATCTAGCCAACCGCAATCTGGTTCAATTCTGGAATATTGGTCTGATTCATCTTTTTCAAATGCCCATGTAAGATAATGGAGGCCAGATTTTAAATGATAGGTTACAGTTTGCCAATTTGTTACGCCACTTATTTGATATATTAGAGCGTTATCTACATAGAACCTTAGGAAGTCGTGGTTTTGTTCTGAAGAAACCTTCCATTTAAAAGATAAATCTCCAGGACCGGTAACACTTGTTTCTAACCATACAAACATGTTATTATCTATAGTACTGCTTTGAGCTGAATCAGAACCATCTGCACTGGTGAAACCTTGACCATACCATTCTGATGCTATATCTGTCCCTCCATCAAATGATCCTCCTTCAGTTCTCCATGATAAACCAGTAGTATCCAATGCTTCAGCAAGTGATATAGGTTTATAAAACCCTAATCGGGTAGTAATTACATCTCCAGCCTCTTTTACAATATCATAAACGTTTATGTTAGTAACTTTTTGGGATGTGCCAAAATAGTCTGTATAATAGCTATCGCTGTTTGGTGAAGTGTCTGGACCAAATCTTTTACCTGGAATATAGAAATCACCTGCATTCGCAAGTAGGCCTTTTTCTATCTCTTCTAAACCATCAGCTTCCATAAGACGTATTAACTTATGATCAGAGACCTGATTATTATAAAGGAAATGTGTGTAATCACTATTCATAGTGGCGTCAATATGCCAAATTACCAGCCCTCCAGAAAATATTCCATCGCCTAATAATTTTGCATCATTACCTGCAGGCCTTCTATTTTGTACCATAAAGTATTCTCCAAATATGCTATGATAATTGGGCATGATTAAAACTGCGTCTTTTGATACATCTGATGGTCTGAGGGTTATTTTATATTGATAATCGCCTTGTAGATTATATATCAAGGTAGGCTGGATCCATCCTAAAAGAAACTTGGAAAAACAGTTATGATCACCATATTTGTCCATGATATCCATTTTGCCTAAAGCACCATTAGGGCCTTCTTCAGTAGTATAATCATATAAATCTGGTAATCCTAACAAATGACCAGTTTCATGAATAACTCCCATTGGCTCGAATACATTTGAACCAATAGTCCAACCAATAGGGGCCCAAACATAAGTTCGTAAATATTTACCCGCACCAGGGACGAAAAATTTATCATCTACACTCCATATTTTTTCACACGTAACCCAAATGCCTTGTGATCGGTCTTCTGGACCAGTCCAGAGGATGTATAATCCATCTATCCATCCATCATTATCATTGTCATACTGGGAAAGATCAACACCCGCCGCTTCTAATCCGTTTTTAATCTCATTTATAACATGTCTCTGCTCATAAGATGTGATTGCACCACGATTTTCACTCCAAGTTGCAATTCCTATTATATTTCCAGTGATATCAAGCTGTCCATAGGAAGAACGGCTATAAAATCGTGCTAAACTTTCATAAGGATACATTGATTGATCTCCAGGTCCAAAAAACTTGTTATTAATGTCCTGGTACATTGCTTCATTTGTAGGATAATAATCTAATATTTTATAATCTTGAAACTCAAGTACGACTACTCCAATTTTAACAGTTCCTTTTGAGGGTAATTTAGGGCGAACCCATTCTGATGCTACCCATGCAGAGTCTCCTGCACTAGAACCTAATGTTGCCGGTTCATTACCTGTACTTCCATTATTTATTGTATTGAAAATGTTTTGATTAGATTGCTGTACTAATTGAGGATCTACATCCGTAACTGCTTGAGGTATATTTTCACTTGTAGAAGTTTCATTATCAGATGCGGTACTAAAATCAGTTCTTGAAGGGCCAACTTTTATAGTTAAAATAGAATCAGATGTATTATTAAATTCAGTATTGCATGTTGCAATATTTTCATCATAGGCTGCTGCCGATCCCCCACTAAAAACAAAAACAAAAGCTGAAATAATAATTAAATACTTTATTTTCTTTATTAATAACCTTCTAATCAAATTATCATCCTCTCAAATTTTTTAGACCTCCGCAACCATTTTTTAATCAATAAGTAATATTTATTAATAATACTAGTCGTAACTAACATTTATATTTATCTTTATTTTTATTAAAAAAAATCATAAAAAGGTTCACGCTTATATATGAATATTGCTATGTCAAAATTCCTAAAATTAAACTTCATTTCTTTCTTCTAAATAATCTTTAATCTGCTTTTTTATGAGCATTACTCTGTTTGTTATAGTTTTTTCTTATCAAAGCAAATACAATAACATGTAATAATATTGCAAAAAAGATTGATAAGGCTGAAATTAGTATTGGAACCTGGATATTAGAATAGAATATGATTAAAGCATATATTCCTACTGGAATTCCTAATATTAAACTTACAAATAATCCGGGATTATATTCCTGGTTTCTAACAGAAAAAATTATATGGGTTAAACTGTTAAATATGGCGAAATTAGGAATCCATAAGCCAAACATTATGTTCACAGATGATAAAACAGAAAAAATAGGTATCAAAATCCAGACAATTGGAATATTAACCCAAAATATGATTTTATCGTTTAATGGAAAATCACCTACTTTTACTTTGAACACAGTCCTATTAACATAATTTTTAAATCCATTCCAATTATGTTCCTCAAATTGATGCAATAAATAAATAGGGAGTTGAATCCAAATCAAAAATAGAAGGAAATTACTAGGTTTTACAAAAATATAAATAAGTACAGTGATTATAATTGCAAGAAAAAGACTTAATTTTGCCCAATTTTTATAAAACCAAATAACCATCATAAAAATCCCCAAAACAAACTAATTTTATACTATTATTCAATAATTAAATAATAAATTATCCCCCATATAAATATTGGATTTATTAAATGAATGATTAGGAAATTTACACTCCACCTGATTTTACAACTTTCATGGATTAAAGAAATTAAAAGTAATAAGATATTTTCACAAATTTATGTTTATTAGTAATAAGTTTTTCTTTTTTAATTTTTTTAATTTCATAATTATTAATTGATATATCCACATATTTAAATATATTAATATAAATATATAAATTAAACCATAAAAAATTTTGAAGGGAATTTTATGAATAAAAGCAGAGAATTAAAAAAATTGATTAATTCAGATAAAACACTAATCATGCCGGATGCTTTTAATCCTATCAGTGCACAACTAATTGAAAAGGCTGGTTTTAAAGCAGTACAATGTTCAGGGTATAGTTTTTCTTTAGCTGCCGGATATGAGAGGGAGATAGATGTTTCTATTGAAGAAAATCTCCTGTGGACAAGTAAAATCGTAGAGTCTGTTGATATTCCTGTTATGGCTGATGCAGAAGATGGATATGGCGAACCTGAAAAAATATCAGATACGATAACAAGATTCAAGGAAATAGGAGTAGCTGGACTCAACCTGGAAGACCAAATTCAAAACAGAAAAGATTCAGTATCCATAGTAAATGAAGACATAATGATACAGAAAATCACAACGGCCAGGGAAATTGCAGATATCAAGAATTATTCTGATTTCATAATTAATGGCCGTACAGATGCATTAAAATCTACTTTAAATCGAGAAGATGGGTTAGAAATTGCTATTGAACGTGCCAACCAATATTTATCTGCAGGTGCAGATTTAGCATTTATAACCTATGTGGAAACATTAGATGAAGTCAAACAAATAACCAAAGAAGTAAAAGGTCCGGTAAGTATAGCAGCGGGACTACCGTATAATATAAAGAATTTTACCTTGAACGATTTAGAAAATTGTGGAGTAGCAAGAATAAGTCTACCTACTTTACTGGTACTTTCAAGTATAAATATCATGGAAAAAGCTCTAAATTATATAAAAAAAGATGAATTGAATAAAATTTAGTTATTAAGGTAATTAAAGTGGAAAGAATTGAAGGTGAGACTGTTGAAAGATAAAGAAATAAAAAAGAGTGTAAAGGAAAGATATTCAAAAATAGCGGTTGGAGAAGAATCTACATGTTCGTGTTGTTCAGGAACTGCTCCAGATATTATAGAGCAAGCAAAAGCAGCTGGTTACTCTGCTGAAGAGATAAAAAGCATACCTGAAGAAGCAATTTTCGGGCTTGGCTGTGGAAATCCCACAGCTCTAGCGGAAATTCATGAAGGAGAGACGGTATTAGACCTTGGTTCTGGTGGGGGAATTGATGTATTTCTTGCTGCAAATAAAGTTGGTGTACAAGGTAAAGTAATTGGAGTGGATATGACTGAAGAAATGGTCAAATCTGCAATTATAAATGCTGAAAAAGGTGGATATTCTAATGTCGAGTTTAGATTAGGCGAAATAGAGAACTTACCTATAGAAGATAACTCTGTGGATGTTATAATTAGTAATTGTGTTATAAACCTCACTCCAGATAAATTAGTAGCATATAAGGAAGCATTTCGGGTTTTAAAACCTGATGGAAGAATATTAGTCTCTGATTTAGTCACCATAGGAGATCTTCCTGAAGAAATCCGCAGAAGCTTTGAGGCCTGGTCTAATTGCATAGCAGGAGCTATGGAAAAGGATGATTATATTGATACTATTAAAAATTCAGGGTTTTCTAAAGTTGAAGTAGTAGAAGCACATTATTATACTGAACCGGAGATGGATGTCCGATTAGAGGGTAAAATTCTTAGTATACAAGTTAAAGCAAAAAAATAATGAGGAATAAAATGTCTTCTTGTCAAATAGATTCAGATCAACTCAGTAAAGAACAGATTAAAAATTTAGAGAATATTATATCTAAATTGCCTTCTGAGGATGATTTAAATTATAATTCAGATGTATTAAAAGCTCTTGCAGATCCCACAAGATTAAAAATTGTTTATATTTTAAAATATGGTGAATTATGCGTCTGTGAGATAATATCTGCACTTGATAAACCACAACCGACAGTGTCCCATCATTTGAATGTATTAAAAAAGGCAGGTTTTTTAAAGTGGAGGAAAGAAGGGGTTTGGACTCATTACAGTTTGAAAAGCCCTAAAACATCAACCAACATTGATAAATTAATAGAATTAGTTCAATTAAGGTGAATATTATGGTTACAGATAAAAAATATGCTTTAGCTCCCTGTAGTGGTATGAGTCCTTATGGTTTAATAACTCGAGCCTCTTGTTCAGATATTGTTAATGAGCGTGATGATTTGATATCTATTTGTATGGGTGCTACATCTGCAGATAGAGAAGGTTTTAGAGAATTAATAAGAAAATATCCTATATCGCGGTTAATGGTTGTGAAGGTTCTTGCGTTAATAAAATTCTCAAACAGAAAGGTGTTAAAGTAGCCAAAACCATAAATGTGCAGGAAAAGTTAGAATCAGAGAATTTAAAGCCTACAGATGTTGTAAGGCTTGATGATATAGGTGAAAAATGCGTTTTAGTAATGAAAAAGAAGATCAAAAATCTTATAAATTAAATTGGTGGCTTTATTGAAAGAGGATATTTCTAAAGAAGTAACTAAACAGATCTGTGATACAACCCGATTGGGATTCATAGATAGATATCTGACCGTATGGATTTTTTTAGCTATGTTTTTAGGTGTTTCGATAGGATATTTCTTCCCTGGAGTTGAGTCAACAATTAATAAATTTTCAGTTGGCACTACTAGCATTCCTATAGCTATTGGATTAATTTTAATGATGTACCCGCCTTTAGCAAAGGTAAGATATGAAGAATTACCTAAAGTTTTCAGAGACTGGAAGGTTTTAGGGTTAGCTATGTTTCAGAATTGGTTAATTGCACCGACATTAATGTTTGCCTTAGCAGTGATTTTCTTATCAAATTATCCTGAATATATGGTAGGTTTAATTTTAATTGGTATAGCTCCATGTATAGCCATGGTATTAGTCTGGAATCAATTAGCACAGGGAAATAATGACTATGCAGCTAGTTTAGTTGCTTTTAATAGTATATTCCAGGTATTATTCTATAGTGTATATGCGTGGTTCTTTATTACTGCAGTACCTCCATTGCTGGGTATGCAAGGAGCGATTGTAGATATAAGTATCTTGCAAATAGCTGAAAGTGTATTTATTTATCTGGGAATTCCATTTATACTTGGATTCTTTACCAGATTCATATTAATAAGAGTGAAAGGAAAAAGTTGGTATCAGGAGAAGTTCATTCCAAAAATTAGTCCTGTTACTTTAATTGCACTTTTATTTACAATAATAGTTATGTTCAGCCTAAAAGGCGATATTATAATCAGTTTACCTCTAGATGTGATAATAATTGCCATACCATTAATAATCTATTTCATAATAATGTTTTTCATAACATTCTATTTGGGACATAGAATTGGAGCTGATTACAGCAAAACAACTGCAATATCTTTCACAGCCGCCAGTAATAACTTTGAATTAGCAATTGCAGTTGCAATAGCAATTTTTGGTATAGGCTCAGGAGTAGCATTCGCAACAGTAATAGGACCATTAATAGAAGTACCAGTATTAATAAGCCTTGTAAATGTTGCGTTGATATTCCAAAGACGCTATTTCGCTCAATCACCACTTAAAGGTGATATTATTGAATAAAATAGAGGATGTCCTTTCCTGGGATAATATAACAAGAGAAAAATTTTTCAATGTTTTAGAAGAAGAAGCAAAACTAATTAGTTTACAGGATATAATGCAAGCCAGTCTTTTTTTGGTAAATGATGCCAAATATGTACAAGAAAGTTATCGTAAAGAATATTTAAAATCATATACAACTGCTTTCATAACGAGGGTAAAAGAAATAGTTGGAATAGACGTAAACAATGATAATCTGGATAGTATAAAAGTTAAAGAAGCAATTTCATTGTTAATTAATCAAGAAGAAATTGCAACAGGTGAAAATGGATTTGACCCCAAATTTTTCCAGATATATAAAATAGTATCACTTTTTACTACATTTATTTTAGAAGAAGCAGTTCATCCAGTTAATACACCATTTCCTGGAGGGTTTAAAGTAAAATTTAATGATAATAAATATTTATGTCCAGTAAAAGAAAGACAAAAAGATAATCCGGGTGCAGTTTGCGGATTCTGCATAGCTGAACAAGATCCAGAAACAATTTAAAAATCTTAATTTTGCATCCACCTAAACATTAAAAACTTACCAGATTGTATAAGTGTCCAGGCAAAATATTATAATTAATTAGTGTATTTTCTAGTTTAATATCTAAAAATAAACTTTCAAATATTAATTACTATAGATCATCTTATCATATTTAATACTATTTTAGATCATCTTATTACATTTATAATATACTAATCATTTTTTAAAGAATGTTTTATTATGGTTTATCGGACTGATAATTGTTGTAGTACCTGATAATGAGAATGTAGAACAAGTAAAAAACATTTTAGATAAATATAATGTTCTTAGCTCCTGGTATAATGAATCAGCTGAAGATCGCCAGGTCAACAATTTGACCTATTAATGGAGTTATAACCATTGTTCCTATTATAACTGCCACATCATCTTGTAAAAAATCGATAGAGGCAAAATGCTGATGCTGTATTAAAATTAAAAATTTCCTCATGAAGATTTAAATCAGTTATATTATTCAATGAAAATAGATAGTAAAGATTAAATTTTTTAAGAACTTTTTTTATCAGGTAGTAAATCATGGAGTTCTTTGGTGAAAACACTGCGAGATGTATACCTAAAATAGTCATACAACTCACTAAACCATAGATTACCTTTTTGAGATACCATAATATTCTAGATGGACCATTTACCTCTGATGAGATTTAGCCCAAGAACCAGAACTGTCAGATCATATTCGTACTATAAAAAATCAATTTTAACATAAATTATCAAAAATGAATATATCTAATTATACCTTTAGAAAAGATGGGGAATAGAGTATCAAATTAATTATTAATTTTGTTATATTTGAAAAATCCGTAAAACCATCTGATTGACCATATGAGATGTATAGCAGCCCACCATAGGATACCCAATCCGTATGCTATTAATCCAAAGATGATGTTGATGAAAGCTACTATTAAAAAGAAGATAGGATTTTTAATAAAAATTGAGGTCCATCCCATGGTCTGTTGTATAGTAGACGAGAAGAAGATAGTTATATCAAATCCTAATAATATCCATATTAACATCGCAAAAAAACCGATAATGATCCTTAATATGGATCTTGTTAGAGATAATTCCCTATCCATTTGTTTCGATAATTCATGGGATTCATTATCTTTAACATCGTCCTGTTTTTTCAAATAATTTCACCCCATGACTAATAGATAAAAAATTAATCATCAAATGTATTATTTAATATTATATCAATTTTATTTTTTAAATATTACCACTAAATTTTAGATGAAAAGAATGTTATACTCTGTAAAACAAATGACTTTACTAGGGGATTAAGTCACCTACATTAATTTTTTTGTACACATAAATTTAATTCCACTTTAATTATGGGAATTTTGAATGTTAAAAATAGAGTTTATGATATGGAATGTTTGTAAATGTAACAGCAATTTTTGAGATCCACATCTTGACATCTTGTGATTGGCGGAAAATTGATGTAATAATGGTAAGTTCTATGGATTTAAATGATAAAAAGGAGTTGTTTTGTTTGATAGAAATTAAGAATTTCTCTAGAAATAAAGGGCCGGGAGAATATATTGGAAGGTATAATTATTTTTATAAATTAAAAGCTTCACCTTTACAAAACCCATTTACTGGACCTATAAACCTGGAATCTAAATTAAGGCTAGTTGAAAAATTTAAAAAATTTATTAAATCACTTCCAGAAGAAAGTCCTCAGTGGAGAGAAATTCGAAGGTTGCAACGTATATATGAGGATAAAAGAGAATTAAAACTTATTTGCTGGTGTGATCCTCTTCCATGTCATGGGGAGATAATAAAATCTGCCATTTTGGGAGAAATCAACCCTAAAGATAGTAAGGAAAAGATTGTTTAATGTTTCCATATTAGAAGAAAAAATCTTTTTTTGCAAGATTATTTATTTATTAACTGTATTTCAATAGCGGAAACATTTGTGTTTGATCCTTCTCTGTTTGCTAACTCTTCTGTGCTGATATTAATTTTTTCAACTTCTGCTTCTAATATAAATTTATTCTTTACAACTTCAGCAACATCAACAGCTCTACTAATTGATCTTCCTCTAGCCTTTAATGTTACTTCAGATGTTCCACTGTTCATTTGAGTCACAACGGCTAATACATAATTCATAAGTGGTTTGTTACCGATGTATACAATGTTTTTTTCTGATATCATTTTTTAACTCCGTTGAATACAGTGTTATAATATAAAATATTTTTACAAAAAAAATTTAATGAAAATATCTTTCAAATGAATTCAAGAAAAATCAGAATTTGAATTTATTATTCAACTACTTCTGCAAATGCAAAATTTCGTCTGGTAGAGGTAATTCTAATTTTAACTTCATCGCCTACTTTAGCTCCTGAAACAAAAATCACAAAACCTTCTATCTTGGTAATTCCATCTCCATCTCTACCTGTGTCTTCAATTTTTACATCATATTCTTCTCCTTCATTAACAGGAGCTGAATTTCCTCTATCATCTTTACCATAGTTATTTCTAAACAAACTTATCACTTCCAATTATGCCTAATAATTAATATAGACCAATATACTATTTGTTTTTAAGGCATATAAAGTAAATTATTTTTAGAATTTCGATTTAATTGATTTTCCATTTTTTTTTCATTTAAAAAATCTATTACAAATATTTTCAGGAGTTTCATATTCATATAATATTTATTCATTTTAGATGTATTGATTGATTCAATGGTTAACTTAAATAATATGACTGCAGTTGGAGCTTTGATAAATAGAAAAGTTGCTTAAAAAAAGATATAATATAAATAATTTAATATAATAAATAATTTAATATAATATTTGACAAGAACCAGATTATAAAAGTGTTTAGGTAAATCAAATTTATTAATACTATTTTTAGAACAATTTTATTACATTTTATGACTGTAAATTCAATATATTACATGATTTATGAGATTTAAAGCAATTTGATTAAAAAATAAGATTTATGAAGAAGTTGATTACATTATTTAGGGATTATCGTGGGTAATGAGTTAAATATTCCGAACCAGTCTCTGTTATATGTACCACATCTTCTATACGGAAACCTGATCTTAACTCCCTTACTGGTAGTAAAGAATGCCCTAAGGTTATGGTCATGCCGGGTTGGAGTTCTAATTGTAAATGTTGCGGATAGTGACTGGGATGAGGCCATTCCTCGAATTCCAAACCAACACCATGAGTGGCTGCAGGTATCCAATTAGTACCATATGGTAATTTTGATGCTGCTTCCTTGAAATGATTGGTAACATCTAAAACTTTTATTCCAGGTTTGATTTTGTTGAATGTTTCTTCCTGTGAAATTTTATAGGTATCCAATGCAGTTTTCTGCTGATTTGATGGTTCGCCGCAAAATGTGGTGCGGGCCAAGTCATTGGAATATTCGCCCACAATAGGATGTAGATCGATTATTACATTTTCTCCTGATCGAATTTTTCTTGTAGTTGCAGCACCATGAAGACAAAGTGAGTTCGGACCGCTGTCAACAAAAGTTGATGCACCAAATCTCTCAGCTCCAGCTTTACGCATTACATATTCGGCTTCAGCAGCTATCTCAGTCTCCATAACACCAGGTTTTACAGCTTCCACAGCAGCTTCCATACCAATCATGGCAACTTTAGAAGCATATTTCATTCTCTCTAATTCATATTTATCCTTAAAATATCTAAGTTCCATTGCAATTTCATCATTTTCCACTAATTTGATATCAGGATTAAGTTTTTGGAATTTATGAAGTAAAAATCCAGGTACACTATGAACATCAAATCCTACAACTTTATCCTTTAAATTTAAATCTTGGAGGGCACCTAAAAATGTTACCATTAGTTCTTGGGGTGAATTCCAACTTCTAATATCCTTAATCCATGTATTTTCATCTGCAAATTCAGCTTCCTCTTCGAATACTATAATTATTGGTTCTGAATCTTGTGGTATTAATATCCTGGCTACATTCCGTACATCGCCTGAAAAGTAATAATAGTTCTCACGACTGGTGATTTGCATGGCTTGCACACCAGCTTTGATCATGAGCTCTTGAGCTTTCTTCACACGTTCTTTAAACACGTTTAATGGTATTTTATCCATCTTGATCACCCTTCAATAATTACATAATTAGTATGGTTTAAAAATTTGGGAATAAAGACGAGATTTTTGTTTGATCCTTAATAAATATTTGTTAAAAATTCGCTGTAGAATATGTTTTAGCGTATTATGACTAATCCTAATTCTAATGCATGTGGTATTTGAGAAGATTCTGTTGTTTTCCCGATGGGGTAAACTTTCCAACCCATTTCTGATGCCATGGAATATGCATCCATAAATGCACCATGCATAGAGGGATTTGATTTTAATGCCATTCTACAACCTTCTCCTTTAATTCCTCTGCATTCTGCTGCTGAACAAAATACTCGTTTACATGAAGGCCCTCCTGCAAAACCTAATGCAAGGTGATGTCCATCGTAAAATGCTGCGGATTGAACTTTTGCCACGATCTCATACATTTTCCTGGCGCCTGGCACTGGGTGTTTAGGATTTGTATATTCCCTTCCAGTTTGCTCTTCAGGAGGTACTTTTAACATGATAAAAATGGCATATTTGTAGTTGTTAATTAATTCCCTAGTTTTTTCTAGGTCCCAATCAAAGTGGGGTGGGCAGTTAAGATTTGTTCCATAATCAGGGCATCTTGGAGAATAACATCGAGCTCGTACTCTTTCATCCAGAATTATTTCATCAACACCAATTTTTCGAGCATCGGTAGCTCCAAGCTCTAAGGCCAAATTTAAATATTTTTTCATGTCTCTGGTTAATTTTTCACCAGAAACCTTGGAAGAAAATTCCCTAATATCTTTTGACATTAAATTACCTCCCCAAATTTTGATTTTTATTATTTATAAACTAAATAATTAAATTAATCATTCACTGTAAAATTGTGTAATTATAATTTCTTAAGCTTATCATCCATATCTGATATTTTTTCCTTTATTACATCCAAAATAGTAATATTAAAAACTAATTAACCATAGTTTTTCTTTTCAATTATTTCTTTACAATATAAAAATAAAATAACAAGTTAGTGTTCTTTGTTTGATATTAAATATTTATACAGATGATGTGAAGATAACTGAAAATGGAGCATAGCTTCTGTATACTCTCTGGCAGCATCAACATCATTTAAATCAAAATTCTTAAGTGACATTGCTTTATCAAACTTTTTTCTAACTTCTTCTTCAACTGTTTTTTTCAAGAACTCTATTGTTTTGGTGGGATCTCCTATCTCAATGTCTTTTTCTGCCTGGGGAACTACTGGCCCCCAATCTAAACCTGCTGGTTTAAGTCCGGTGTAGGATGCTCCTTCACCTTCACGATGCAGACGTACCACTGTTTCAAAGAACCATAGATCTGCAACTTCTTGAGAATCTTTACCACCTTTTCTAGCCTTATTTGTTTTATTGAATGCCTGGGTTATTTCCTTTTCGGCCTTTTTAGGTGCAAATGGGAGTATATAATTTACATTCCCGGTTTCCAGGGCCATCTTACATGCAGTAATCACCGGCCCATCCATAGTGTCACAATGTGGTGCCATCATATCACCTCAATATAGTAATATGTGTTGATGCATTATGAATATTCTTAGAATATATAAATTATAAATTGCCAACTTACTTTTTTTGATAATTCGAACATTATAAATTACAATAAAACCTACATATTTTTAAATGTATACAGATGATTTTAATGGAAATAACATTTATTAATCCACCGCAAACAGATTCAAAATACAAATTCATGGGGGTTGTAGCTCCTCCTCTTGGAATAAGCTACATGGCAGCTGTACTTGAAAACCATGATTTTGATGTTAAGATATTAGATGCATCAGCATTAGATATGACATGGAAAGACCTTGAAAACAGTATAAGAAAAATATCACCAGATATCATTGCCATAACTGCTTTAACACCAACTATAAATCAGGCAATGAAAACAGCAGAAATTGCTAAAAACACATGCCCAAAATCCATAATTGTAATGGGCGGATATCATCCTACCTTCAACTATGAACGAATATTAGAAACAGGTCAGGTTGACGTAGTTATTAGGGGGGAAGGTGAATATACAATGCTTGAACTTGCTGAAACCCTAAATAAGGGTGGTGATATTTCAAAAGTAAAAGGAATAGCATTTGATAAGACAGTTACACCAACACGTCCATATATAAAAGATTTAGATAGTTTACCATTCCCAGCAAGGCATTTACTTCCAATGGATCATTATAAACTATTTAATATGGACACTAAGATGGCTACAATAGTTAGTAGCCGGGGATGTCCAATGCAATGTTCATTCTGCGCATCTGCCTCGTTACATGGCAGTAAAATGCGTTTAAGAAGTGTTACCAATGTTGTTGATGAGATGGAGCACTTAGTAAATGAGCATAATGTTGAAACAATAGCATTTATGGACGACACATTCACACTCAATAAACGACGTGTTGAAGAAATTTGTAATGAAATTAAAAATAGGGAATTAAAAGTGTTTTGGGGGTGCACAGCACGTGTTGATTCCTTATCAAGAGATATTTTAAGAAAAATGCGCGAATCAGGATGTATAGCAATATTCATGGGTGTGGAATCAGCAGATCAACAAATATTAAACGATATAAATAAAAAAACTGATCTTAATAAGATAATCAATGCATTCCATATTTCAAGAAAAGAAAAAATCAGAACCATTGCATCGGTTGTACTTGGAATGCCCGGAGACACTAAAAAAAGCATACAGAAAACTGTGAAATTTGTAAAAGAACTTAAACCATCCTATGCAATTTTTAGTCTAGCAACACCTTATCCAGGGACACGATTTTATCAAGAAACCTTTGATAAGAACTTGATAAAAGTTAAAGACTGGTCAAAATATACTTTAATAACACCCGTACTTGAAACAATGGAATTATCTTTAGATGAACTTAAAAAGTTGCGTAATAAAGCATTCATCAACTTTTATCTAAGACCTGGTTACATTCTGCGTCAAGCATTAATGGATGGATCTATGTTCCTTAAAACAATAACATCAGTGATAAAAAAGGCATTAGCATAAAAATATTGGATTGAAATTATCTAGTCTTAAAAATAATCTAATATAACCCATTCTATCGTTGATTATATCAGTGTCAATAATTATTTTAAGCCTAAAAAAGACTTAACTAGATTATTTTAAGCTAAAAAAGTTTGAAATAGAGGATTCCTGGTTTACCTTACAGGATAATTCCTGGTTTTACTGCAAGATAAAAAAAATCAATTATTATGGAACTATTACATCAGAAGGTGATAGTGTTTTAAAAGGTAATAATCATTTCATAAATTCTTTTAAGTCCTTCTTAAATGTTATTAAGAGTTATTTAATCAAATATCTTCATACAATAGGAGGTATATATATTGGAATTACCTGTTGCTCCCGTTGGGAGAATAATAAAAAAAGCTGGAGCACAAAGAATAAGTAAAAGTGCTAAAGAATCATTAACAAAAATTTTAGAAGATAAAGGCTTGGAAATTGCTAAAGATGCGGTGAGGTTAGCTAAACATTCTGGTAGGAAAACTGTTATGAAAAGAGACGTTGATTCTGCTGTTAATGACATTTATTATACTTACCATTTTCCATGAATGAAAAATAAACTCCAAAAATAGCAGCTAATGGCAATTCCTTAAACATTTTCATCTTGTTCTGCAATACAGAAAGGGCATACAGCTGAGGGATTGTCCTTATTGTTCTCTTTCACAGGGCATGTGAACTTATCTCTTTCTATTTTAACAGTGAAACCACCAGGGAACATGAACCCAACTTGATGAATGGGTTCTTCTATTATAAATGTAGAATATAAAGATAAGATTTTATATATCATCCAAAAGGCCCCTTTTAAATCATATTCCTCTTTTGCTTTTTGTTCCTGTTTTAAAAGAAGGATCACTGCTTCTTTTAGTTTATCTATATCAATTTGGCCATTATAATTGCCATCATCTACTTTAACATCCTTTATACGTAACATAAAATTAGTGTAGGATTTTATACAATCTTTCTTGTAACTGGTATGTATGCATTCAACACCCTGTTGAATTTGCAAATTACACTGTATAAAATCAGATATATCTACCTTTCTGGCCTCTTTTTGTAGTATTTTTAAAAGTTCGTTTCTGGTGATAGTACCCTGAGAAATTAAGTTTTTTATTTTATTTAACATATACTAACTCATTATTTGTATGGCTGTTTAGAAAAACTAAGCTCTTCATAAAAACTAACATGTTCATCAATTTTTTCCTATACAGAATACCATCTATGATATTTATCCATTAAACTGCTTTTCCCATATCGTAAGCTTCAGTCATTGCTTTTGTTTCCTTGATATCACCGATGTTCCAGGCACCAGTTCCATAGATAATTCCTTTTTCTTTCGGCCCATTGAGGACACTTGTAAATCCTCTAAATCCTTCTATGGTTTTTTCCAAGGCCTGCTTATTTTTGACCGCGGCAGTGGTGATGAAGTAAAAGTCCTTATCCCTGATTTCTGCATATCTGGAATAGGTTCTGTCGATTACGGTTTTCATCTGGGCGTTCATGGTGTAGAAATAAACAGGTGTTGCCATGACAATCACGTCTGATGCAATCATCTTATCTAAAACTTCAGCCATATCATCGTCCTGATCACATATGCCCCCATTTTCCTGGCAGGTATCGCAGGCTAGACAATAGTTGATATCTTTATCTCTTAAAAAAATTTTCTCTGTTTGGTTACCTGATTCATCTGCTCCAAGTATAAACTGGTCACATAAAATATCAGAATTACCTCCTCTTCTGGGGCTACCAGATAACACCAATACTTTTTTACTAATTTAAATCATCTCCTTCCATTTTGAGTTATTTCATACATTTTATTAATATATTAACTCATTTAATCACTATATAATTGGTTAATTTTAATTTGTAAAATAAAAATAAAGTTGTCCGCGGTTTTTTTATGAGTGTACCTTTTCTTGTATATAAATTACATTTCACGTAACCTTTTGACCCTCTCTTCTGTTGATGGGTGGGTAGAAAAAAGACTACTGCCTGTTCCAGATTTAAGGGCAGGGTTTATGATGTAAATACCGTTTAAACCTTCGTTTTGTATTTTACTCTTTGATTTTTGCATCCCACTTATTTTTTCCAGGGCACTGGCCAGTCCTTCAGGGTATCCTGTGATATCCGCTCCTGTGGCGTCTGCCAGAAACTCTCGTTTTCTGGAAATTGCAAATTTAAGCAGTTGGGCAAATAAAGGTGCCAGTACAATTAGAACGACTAGTAGAATTAAAAGAACTATTGCAGCTGGGCCGCCACCTCGTCCTTGTCTAAATAAACCCCCATAAGCTGAGCTGCGTGCCATGACTCCTAAAAATACAATAGTCCCTGCCAGTACAACCACTACAGTTGCAAGTAGAACATCGTAATTCCTTATATGTGCCATCTCATGGGCGATTACACCTTCAAGCTCCATACGGTCCAGCCGCTGGAGTAAACCGGTGGTAACGGTTATGCTTGCATTTTCAGGGTTACGGCCAGCAGCAAAAGCGTTGGGAACATCAGTGTCTATAACGTATAATTTAGGCATGGGCATGCCATTGGCTATACTTAAAGCATCTACAGTGTTATAGAGATAAGGTTCTTCCTGCTTCGTTACTTCCCGTGCACCAGCCATGGTGGTTACCAGACTCTGGCCTCCGAAGTAACTAACGAGCAAGGCAATAACAAATATTAAAACACCAATAAACAGGCCAATGATAATAGAACCAAGGTATAATCCAATTAAATATCCGATGGCCACAATCAATATAGCATAAAGAAAAAAGAAAAGATAAGTCCATCTTTTATTGGCAGCTATGCTCTGGCGAATGGGATCCATTAGTTTTCACCATAATTAATTTCTACCTGAGGAACTTCCCGTGCTTGTTCAGAATCAACTTCGAAAAATTCTCGGGTCTGGAACCTGAACAGTTGGGCTATCAGGTTAGATGGGAACTGTTGTACTGCATTGTTTAAATCAAGAACTGTCCGATTGTAACGTTGTCGTGCATAGGCTATCTTATTCTCGATACCGACCAGCTCTTCTTGAAGTAATAAAAAATTTTCATTTGCTTTAAGGTCCGGATAATTTTCTGCCACTGCAAATATGGATTTTAAAGCTTCTGCTGCTATATTGTCTGCTCCTGCATTTTCCTGTATGGTTGATGCGTTCATCCAATCACTACGTGCCTTGGTAACAGCTTTGAGTAGTACTCGTTCATGAATCATGTAACCTTTAACTGTACTTACCAAATTGGGAACCAAATCAAATCGCTTTTGCAGGAGGGTGTCGATGTTGGAATAAGCTGTATCAACCATATTTCGCATTCCAATTAGGCGGTTATACAAATAAACTATGATAATAACGAGTAGGATTAATATTCCAAGTATGATATACAAAACATCCATATCTATTCACCAGTTATAATCTGACAATGATTGAATAATAAAGTAGTTGTTATTAGTTTAAATAATTTACAACATTATTAATCAGAGGAGTGGAAATTATTTGATACTATTAGTTAAAGAAAGATTGATTTTCTATATTATTTGTAACATGGATAAATTAAAATAATTGAGGAATTATTCATGGATTCCATGTTAATGTGAATAAATTAATAACAATAGATCGGGGAACAAGCAACATGAAAAGAAACTATGATATAAATTAAAACAGCTATCCAAAAAAATTAAGGTTGGAGTACAAAAGTACCCCACAAAGTTTAACTGATTTGTATTGTTTTTGCAATGGATTCGAATTTATCCAGAGACTCATTCGCTGTTCTGTAGTAGGCTATGTATCCTTCTCCATCTTTGTGCCAGAATAAAATGTAAACGTAGTCATTATTGTCTTTGGCGGTAATTAGAGCCCCTTCTTCCCCTTCAACGGTGAATGTTTTATCAGAAACGTATGATGAACCTATGCTTTCTTTAGTATATTCAAGCCACTCGCTGGGGCTTCTTAAGTATTCGTCAGATTCAATTACGGCCTTTCCTACGACGAAAACATCTTCATCTTCAACGCCAACTACTGCCATAATATCAACATTATCACCAAAGCTTTCTGCTGCGCTTTCGTTTAAAACTTCCCAATCACCGGGATAAGTAAAACTAACACCATTTTCAGAAAATGTTTTGTTCGTATCTCCGGAATTAAAAGTGCAACCAGATATCGCGACTATCAATCCTAATAATGTTACTATTAGTAATATTTTACGCATATAATCACCAGTTAAATAACTTTTAAATGACTTATATTAATTTTTCGGTTTATTCTCAGATGTCAATATCTAAAAATTTCAAGATGGGTGTTTTATTTTGGTATATCCATAATCCTTACTTCTTGGGTCATCTTATTTAAAATGCATCTAATAAGACTATTATTTTTATTTATCTTGGAGCTACTTTGTTTATATAAAAATTGTTTTTTTATTATATCAAAATTAATCTTTACATCAAATTGAAAAAGTCCAGGAGAATTATAGCTACTAAAAAATAAATACCTAAAGTTGTTATATCACTGATTATGGTGGCCAGTGGGCCGGTGGCAACTGCCGGGTCGTAATTGAACCGTTTAAATATCATTGGGAGTAATGTAGAAATAATAACTGCTACTATGATGCTTAATAACATGGAAATCCCAACAATCGCTCCTAAAAAGTAGGTTCCCCACCCAATTATGGCCACGATACTTATTAAACCTCCGCAGACAACAGCTAGCATGGCTGCAATTTTGATTTCTCTGATGGGCAGTGAACTCGCCGGTAAAACCCTGGGTGTAATTGGCATGGGCCGGAGAGGAAAAATTCCCGGTTAAATAGGGGTAAATCCCAGTCAACGTGGGGTTTCCATCGGTGAGAGACCACATTCTCCTGTTTCTGAATATTTTATATTATAAAAAAATTAATAATAAAGTTTTTTACACTCCTAAAATTGAATTTCATTAAATAAAGAAAAATTAAAGGAAAATACCATAGTACTGCTCCTTTACTTTTTACTATTTTACGGTTAGAAGCCGTGACTAACTAGAGTAATTTTAACAATAGGAATAATATTTAATTCCTTCAATATCATACACTACATATGGATCATTAAACGCATGATAAACCGTATCTAGATTATATCCTATTGATAATCCTGATAAAAACGTAGTTGTAGCTGAAGCTCCAAATGCAAGGCTGCCCACTTCAGCTTCACCCAACCCAGGGACAAAAATACCGAGTACAGCTCCTAAAGTTCCTAATCGAATAACAGCGTTGTCTAGAGCCTGTTTTTCAGACATCATCTTGGTGACTTTCACATCAGGAACTGTGACATATATGTTATGCCATCTGCCTGGTACGTAACGGAAAACAGGTGTCCATATGCCTATAGTTATAGTTTTCCAACTTACACTTGCCGACCAGTATCCAATATTGATTGGTCCCCATCTATAAACTGATACCCACTTCACATGAATGATAGGTATAGAAAAGCTGTAATATGTTTTTTTCCAACCAGCTATTACGAAGTGTGGGGGTTCATACCATGCTCCAATTTTAACTTTGTGCCACATTGCTTTGATGTCTCTCATTTCATCAGGGGTTAATAGTGTGGCGTTTACTGGTGGTTGGTCGTTGATGATTAGTGCAATACCTGTGTAGAGTTCATTGAATTTATCCCGTGTCATTTCAATGTTTCCCAGGTTAGGGTCGAATAGATAAACTGTTGTATCTGTGATGTTTTGTATAACTTCGAAGTGATTATTTCCATTGATAGACAGAACTACCAAATAATTGGCTCTAAGTTGGTCTATGGTTAATCTTGCTATTGCAGTTGCTCCTTTAGCTTCTGCTGCCCTCTTTAATCCATCTAAACTAGTTCCTGTTTCGTCTGTACCTGCTAGTCATTAGACATGATTGTTATTTATTTGGTCTCTACGACGGTACATATAAACCAATGAAAACGTGGTGAGTATTATCAATCCTAAAAAGATATAAAAAAACAGGTAATCATTTGTGGTTTTTAGATATGAAAGCATGTTTAAATAAATATATGAAATAGCTAAAATCTGGATTATTATTACACCTACTAAACTTCTTAATAATAACTTAAAACTTATTTTTTTAATCCTGAATATTTCGATGAAAAAGACAGGTAGAATAATAATACTTATTAATAAATCTCTAAAGTTTCCATAAATTAAAAATGATAAAAATGCACCTATAGCAACTAGCACATAAATAATTATCCACACTGATTCTTTTTGCATTTCTTTTTCTCCGTATACTTTTTACAACCTTTTATAATATAGTTAATTTTAAAAATTATTATTTGGTGATCCCCGAGGAATAGGTTAATCGTATAAAAAACGATTTGGCTTTACAGACCAAGGATCATCAAGACCGTCTATAACTTGTTCAACACCATACCAAGTCACACCAGCACCCATTCCTATTAATATGATACCTGCTGGAGTTCCCCATCCTTCTGTTATACCAATTAATCCTATACCTCCTCGTATCATTGTAGTACCGGTAGATATGGCTATAGCTCCTTTGAAAACTTTTATATACACATTGTCATTCCATACTTCTCCTTCTTCTTTAACCCATCTTGGTGTATAATATACAAATCTTTGTGGAGGCCGATATCTCCATACAACTACTGGGTAGCTACCTGTACGCCATTCTAGGGTAATATACGGATAGTAACCCTTTGGATAACTTTTATCAACAAAAACCACGTTGCTGCTGATGTAATTGGGTACACATCTTATATTCTACAGTTTCTTTAGTAGCATCTTCTGGAACCATGAGATATCTTCATCCTCTGATTATTTATATTTGTTCCGGAGCCTCTTTTACTTTAGTAAAATTAAGAACATATTTATGTTATTAAATAATAACAATATCTAATTGGGGAGATACAAATGGATGAAATAATGTTAAATAAGATTAAAAGAGGAGATGGATTCGAAGTTGAAAGTTTACCCCTTGCAGACCTGGTTCATAGCATAAAGAGGGCACTATTTTTTAAACAAGATGAACTGCTGGAACATGGACTCGTAATTAAAAACATACAGTTAACCTTAAAAAGCATAGCAACCTATGATGCTGGGGTGAATATAAGTTTACAGATACCCATACTGGGTAAAATTAAATTCGGATCAGAGATATCCGAAAAATCTCTGCAAACCACCATATTAACCCTGAAACAACCAATTAAGGGTAGGATTCAACCAAGAACCAAGTTAATGGAAATGGAGGAAACCCTGGTACAGAGCATCACCAGTATCATCGAAGGTCTTAAAGCAGCAAGCAGTGCGGAAAATAATTCAATTCCCTTGGATATGGAATCAGCATCTGCAGAATTTAATTTTGTTTTATCAGGGGATTCAAAAATATCAATGATAATTGAGAGCGGATTTGAATCAGAGTTAAGTAACACACTTAAAATTAAATTTGAAAAAAAATAGTAAGAAAAATTTGAAAAATAGAAAAATTGTTAAAATGTCAATGTTTAATTGAACTTCTCCAGCATCTCACCATAGATATACTTCAACTTACCATCTGACCTTTCATACATCCTTCTTAAAATTAATTCAGGTGTACTTTTGGCAAAATAATCGATCCGCGGTGTTCTATCCACTATGAGATTGTACTCACTGTCAAGTCCCTTGGCTTCGATACCATCCACCCGGACATCACTGTACTTCAGGATTTCCCGGGCCATATGGGTAACGATAATTGCATAGGAATCCGAATCACTGATGTAATCCAGGAAACTGGCTATGATCTTCACTGCTGCTTCCAGTTCGGTTATGGCTTCCAGTTCATCAAGTAAAATCAATTTCTGGTTTTCCCTTGTTACGATGGGCATGAAAGTATTTAGGAATGATTCAAAAGCACCAGCATCCATAGCCCTTTTTTTAGAAAAGAAGTAAATCTCATCCATCAGCTGTACCCTGGCTTCCCTGGCACATACCGGCAGTCCCATATGGGTCATGATGCAAATTTGAGCCAGATTCTCCAGAAGGGTAGTTTTCCCTCCGCTGTTAGCTCCAGTTAATAGTACTACGTTATCAGGCGACTGGAGGTTGTAATCAATCCTTTGAATGTTTTTTTCCCTGGCGAGATTAAGGTGTATCCCCTCTTTAAAGCTAAACCCATGACCAATTTCCGGGGGATTTAAATCATAGTAATAGGCAAAGCATCCCAGGGCGAATTCATAGTCGAACTGGAATATTTCCCTTATTTCCTCCTCTACACTTTGTTTAAGATCAGATAATTGGGAGGCAGCTTTAACCTTGTCTTCAAAGGCGGCCACGTTCTGCTTTGCTATCTCCTGTTTCTTCACCCTTTCAAGTTCAGATTCATCCACTTCTATAGGGTATTTCTGGATGAATGGGTCAAAGGAATAGCCTGTTTTCTCTTTTATATCTTCTCTGGCACATTTAATGACCTCGTCGAATATACTTTGTATTTTCCCGGGCATATCTTCATTTAAGAGATCTAAGATTTCCTCTCCTTTAATGTCCACATTCTTTATGGCCTCTTTAAGCTTTTCATCAGCCTTATTTTTTGCTTCTGCCACAGCACTGTCAAAGACGTTTTCATGGAATTTACCAGATTCCAGAGAATCCAGGATATCTAAAACATATTTAATATTAGAATCCCGTCCTAAAATCTTTTTAAGCTTAAAAATATTGGATAAAATTGAATAATTTTCACTGAAAAATGATATAACGATTTCAGGTACTATTTCATAGTCCTGTGAACTGTTGTTTACCATGGCTATATTGGCTGCCTCGCCTAAATCCATGAGTCCCTCACTGTAAAGGTATATGATGAATTCAAAATCATCCAGGTTACTGATCTCCTCGCCGCTGATTATAGGCAGGTAACTGTTGAGTCCCAGGTCCATTAATAGGTTATAATCATCCCTGTTTTCTATCAATATGGCATGTGAAGGATTGTATTTAGGTTTAGGAATGGTAACCGGGTTTATTTTCTTTAATAAACTTTTAATTTCATTTACCGGTAGCTTTTCAACCATGTTTTTCATTTCCATTACAAAATCAACACTTCTTTTAATCATCCCGGAATCATTACCAGGATTTAGAAGCAATATCCTGTTTTTACAGTATTGTGTACTGGCAAACTGTAGTATTTTATTCTGTATGTCCTGGTAAATCTCGAAGCAGGTATCGGTTTTTAGAAATTCCTTGGATGGATTTCCTAAAACTACGTTGACTATTTCTATAGCTTTACGCTGACTTACACCCTCGATACTTGCTATACGATCTACTTCATAGTTTTTTGCCGCCAGGAGAAACTCTTCCTCTCCCCCGAAATGATTCATGATCTTGTTAAAAAGACGGTCACCCAATCCTCGGATCTTCCTGATATCTCTTATATTATCACGCATAACTATTCTGTCCATGTGTTAATTGGGGCGATGAAATTTCCTTCCATTCCTAATTTAATACTAGTGGGAACTTTTTATAAATCTATGCAAATCAGGAATTTGACTCATTAATATATGGTTTATTGCGGACTTTCCAGGAAATTCCCGGTGGTTATTCCGCCCTGAACTAATTTTTTCATCCTTACCTTAAGTCTATTTAATTTTTCAAAACTATGATGAGTCTTTTCTTTAAATTCCAAACCTTGTTTGTAAGTAGTGACCATGGATGCTGCATATTCACTGGTTTTACCCCTTGCATCAATAACTAAATTTTCGATACCTAATCCATACAAAGAAGGAATATAATCAATTAAACACAACTCAACAGAGTTCAATACATGGGTTCGGGAATAATCATCAATTATCAATGGAAATATCTGATTTTTTTCATCTCTAATAGCCCATGGTGGATTTAAGTCATCCTTTCTTTGAACCCCACCAACTAAACAGTCTTCAGAAATTATTGATTCGATATTTCCCTGTACAACGTATTCTAAATGAATATTCTTACTGTGGGAAGACAGGATGTTTAATTCCTTCTTAGAAAGCTCATTTGATAACGTGACTCGATTTAAATTCTTTGATAATTCCTGTAGAGTACAGTGATTCCAGATGTTCAGGGCTGTTGAACCAGAGATCTGTACTGAGTTATTTAAATTATGGATAACCTTAAAAGCCCCTGTATTACCCACCATAATTTCAGTAACCCCCATATTGAAAATAGGATTGATTAAATTTGATAAGTATTTCAATGCAACGTTTGGTGTGATGGATGGCCATTTCCAGATAAGGTTCGATCCACTCGCTGCGCACAGCTCATAAGCATCTTCTATAAGTTCCTGAATTCTATCAGTATAGGTTTGCCAATTAGAAACCTCACATGGATGCTCACGGTTGAATTCCTCCCATAAATATGGTTCAAAGTAGATCAGCTTGCAACCACCATGGATAGCTCCCTTTAAGGCTTTCAAGTTGCTGGTGTAAATTGCAATATCCATGGGTGGTTTAATATCTGGATTTGATACAGTTGTTTTGAACTGGTTTTTAACATTTGCCAGACGGTTCCCTGCAGCTTCAATAGATTCAATGGATGGTTTATCCGCATTTAACAGTTCTGACTCTGCTTTTTCTATAAATTCCCGTCTGAAACTGTTCAGTTTAGATAATGGGGTGAATAAATTACCGGGATCATCTATTTTGACATTCCTTGCTATGAAGGGGGTGCCTCCCGTTTTTTTAAGCTGACTGAAGATTTGTTCCCTGGTGGTTGGGGTTTTTCGGGCAGTTTCCATTTCAAAATCTGCCTTATATTTAAAATTAAATTTAATCCCGTCATTTCGGGTAAATTTACCCTCTAATATTGGTTTATTATCATCCCATGTCATATTCATGTCAAGGGGTATTCCAGAACCTTCACTGGGACCTTTGATTATCTGATTTGCTTCCCGGGATAGGGAAACATCACGGGTTAAATAGACTTTCGTCCCGGGGGGAATCTCTTTTTTTGTATATAAAGGTAACTTATGGGGATTTATGTAATCTGGTTTCTGTTTTATAGCCATTCCATATTTATGTTTATCAGGAGAGATGAAAACCACTCCATCTCCCTTTTCAAGCATATAATCCGGTAACTTTGAATTAATTTTAATTAATATTTTATTGCTGGGTTTATTCTTTTTATGCTCAGTCACCACTTTTCCCAGGTATAAACCCCTATTTCCAGGTGTTTCCCAGCCCATTACAGATTCTTTGTTAGTTTCCAATAGATGTCCCCTGGTGAAACCACGGTTGAATGCTAATTTAAGTTTAGAATATTCCATCTCATCTGGAGTCCATTTATCTTTTGCTAGTTCATCTAACGCTTTCCTGTAAATGGAAACTACTAATGCCACATACTCAGGTGAACGCATTCTACCTTCTATCTTAAGGGAGGCCACGGGGTTGTTGATGATTTTATCAAGTTCCGGGTATAATGATAAATCCTTAGTTGATAAAAGGTAATTTTCATAAGTTTGTATAGGGTCAGGATTGATGAATTTCCCATATTTGTCCATACTTCCCTGTAACAGCTGGTAGGGTTTCCTGCAGGGCTGTGCACACCTCCCTCGGTTACCGCTTCGCCCCCCTATCACAGATGAGAGGATACATTGTCCAGAGTAACAGTAACACAGGGCTCCATGAGCGAATATTTCCAGTTCGACATCCACGCCTGTTTTTTCCACTATTTCCTTTACCTCCTGGAAGCTCAGTTCCCTGGCAAGGATAACCCGTTTAAAACCAAACTCAGACGCCCATTTAACTCCCTCCAGATTGTTTATGGTCATCTGGGTGGAGGCATGCATATCCAGATCAGGGACCAGTTCCCGGCATAGGGAGGCAACACCGATATCTTGCAGGATCACGGCATTTGCACCGACTGTATATAACCAGAAAAGATAGTCTGCTACCTGTTCCAGTTCATCATCAAATATTAGAGTATTTACAGTAATATATACCTTTTTTTCATTTAAATGGGCATAATCTATAGCTTCCTCAAGCTGTGCTTTATTGAAGTTGTCTGCATACTGTCTTGCACCGAAATTCTTCCCAGAAATGTATATGGCGTCGGCCCCTGCTTTAACCGCGCCCTTCAATGCATTCATTGAACCGGCAGGTGCCAGTAATTCGGGTGTTGATTTTTTCATGTTACTTGTCATTTAAAATTAGAAGATTAAAAGAATGTGGTTAGTGTTATTTATTAAAAATAGTAGCGTATTTAACTAATTTTCAGGGACTGTTTTACAGATCTAACCAGTGTCTGGCTATCGATCTTTCCCTTTACTAAGTATTCCTCTGCACCTCTCCCCACTGCGCTTATGGCGTATATTTCATCTTCAAGGCCGCTGAGCACGATTATGGGAGTGTCATTTGAATTGTAGTTCATGATATTGAAGGTTTCGATTCCTTCACTATCTGGTAGGCAGAGGTCCAGAAATATTACATCAAATTCTTTGGTAATTAGATATTTTAATCCTTCATCCAACCTCATTGCATGTGACACATCGAAATCCAGGTCACTTACTTCTTTAAGCATTTCCGTGATTAATCTTGCGTCGCCTTGATTATCTTCAACAATGAGTATTTTAATTGGTTTCAACTTTCTCATCCTTATTAAATATTGTTTTTAAATTATTATTTTTGTATAAATTTATTATATATATGTTGTTCTATTTATTTATATTAAAAAATTAATTTACATCTAATTTAAAAAAAACAAGAAATCATATCCTTTTTTAATACCAGAAAAAACAAATACTCATTAACTCAAAGAAAATTAATCAAGGCTATTCACGGATACAACCAATTCACTGATAATATGAATCCTTATTTAGAAATTATAAGACCTGGAAATGCTATTTTGGCGGTTATAGCAGTCTTGCTCATGGCAATTATAAGTGGGGTCTTCACCATGGAGGTTTTAATTGCCTGTATTGTGGTTTTTGTAATTACTGGATTTGGTAATGCAGTTAATGATTATTTTGATCATAAAATCGATGCCATTAATAGACCTGAACGACCAATTCCCTCCGGCAGGATATCTTTAAAAGCAGCAGGGTATTATTCACTGGCACTGGCCTTATTAAGCAATATAATGGCAATTTTATTTTTAGGCTTGGTTCCGGGATTAATTGTCTTAGTCAGCACCTTACTCATGTTTTATTATGCCCATACCCTTAAAAAGAAATTGTTAATTGGTAATTTGCTCATCTCATTTTTAACTGGATTGAGCTTCGTATTTGGGGGTGTAGTGGTAGGGGTAACTATTGGTTCTATTTATATAGGCTTTTATGCCTTTCTTACCAACATGATGCGGGAGATAGTTAAAGATATGGAAGATGTTAAGGGAGATAAGATTGAAGGAGCCAATACACTGCCTATTGCTTATGGTATGAAGTCTTCTTCTATCCTGGCTGCGTCTTTCATGATATTTGCAAGTCTCACCAGCCCTATACTGTATTTCCTTGGAATATTAACCATATGGTTTTTACCCGTTCTCTTAATAGCTATTTTGATCTTCTTATCCAGTGCAGTGTCCATATTAAGGGATAGTTCAATTGAAAATGCCCAAAAAATATCAGGCAGAGTAAAAATAGGTATGATGGTCACACTTATAGGATTTGGTGTTGGTTCGCCCTTTTTACTATCATTATTTTAATTTCATTTCTTTAAAATTAAAGATCACTCTTACCAATAATATAAAGATAAATACGGTCTTCCTGGTCAACTTCAATTGGCTTCCATCCGCTGAAGGTCCATATATAAGAGACAACGCGGGTACCAGGCTTAAGTTCCCTTGTGAGTTTACCCTTTAATTTTTCATTGGTTTTCTGCCAGAGAAAAACAGTTACAACAGTGGCAGGGCTTAAATCCTTACTAAATATGTCTCCCCAGATAATCTTGGTTTGATTATTTAGTCCCAGTAATCTGAGCTTCGTTCTGGACCAGAAAATCCGGAGTGGATCGGCTTCAATACCGATTCCTATGGCATCATATTTATGAGCTGCCTCTGAAACAATCCTTCCGTCTCCTGATCCCAGATCATAGAGTACATCATGGGAGTCCACCTCTGCCATTTTAAGCATCTTATTAACCACCTTTTTAGAGGATGGTGACCAGGCAGCTCCTATGATGAGTGGCCATAAAATTGAAATGGAGACGATTATGGTTACAACAATTATTGTGGCCAGTATAAGTTCTAGGAAAGTAAACAAATTTGGTACCTCTTTGATTTCTTTGATGTTTATACTATAAGTCTACAACCCAAATTAATTAAATCAAAGATTTTACAAATTGATAATAATTAACAGTATTGAGAAAGACTGAAGAAAAATATTATTCCATATTGGTAATACTATTAAGGGGCTGGTAGCTCAGGCGGTAGAGTGTTGCCTTCGCAAGGCAGAGGCCGCGGGTTCAAATCCCGTCCAGTCCATCAGGGTGATAAATGGAGGATTATTGGATGTCGCCAAAGATAATAAAAATATTAGAAAACGGACCATATATTGTTAAAGGTAATATTCCACTATACCAGCAGATAATAGTAACTGATGAAGCAGGCCATACCCGCGAATTAATAGATGAAAAGAAATACACAGATAAAGAAACTTATACCCTCTGTCGCTGTGGTAAATCAAATAATAAACCTTATTGTGACGGCATACATAGGGAAATTGGTTTTGATGGCACTGAAGTTGCAAGCAGAAAGCCTTACGTGGAGAAAGCAGATATATTTGAAGGTCCTGAGCTGAGACTAAGCGATGCTTATGAATTCTGTGATCATTCACGTTTCTGCCTAAGAGCAGGTGGAATCAGGAAATTAATTGAAAAGTCCAATGACCCCGAAGCAAGACAAACAGCAATAGAGGAAGCAATGATATGCCCCTCAGGAAGATTAGTTCTCTGGGATAAAAAGACAGATAAACCATTTGAAAGGGAATTTGAACAATCCATAGTACTGGTTCATGATGAACAAAAGAAGTGTCAAGGGCCAATCTGGGTTAGGGGGTTTATTCCTATAGAATCATCTGATGGTACTGAGTATGAGAAACGTAACAGGGTTACCCTCTGCCGCTGTGGTAAGTCTGATAACAAGCCCTACTGTGACGGTAGCCACTGGATGACCGCCCAACAGAAGCTGAATTTTCAGAAGAAATGGGGACTGGACAAAAAGACTGGCTAATTTGTCATAAACCCCTTCCTCAATAAATTGATAGGGAGAAACCATGAATTTATCAGATATATATAACTCCACACAGGCCTATGTTGCAACCAATGCGCCCTGGATTGTAGCTAATGCACCACTAGTGGTGTTTATTGGATGTATAGTAGAACAGATATTTTTCCCCATGCCAGCTAGTCTGGTGGTTTTAAGTGCCACTGTCCTGGTTATGCAGGGTACTAGTTTTTCATTCTTAGCTTTAGGGGATTTAATAATTCAAATTGTGATACCAGCCGCGTTAGGTATTACAGTGGGTTCACTCCTTTACTATGGTTTAACATATAAACTTGGTAAACCTTTCATAGAAAAATCGAGCAGATTTTTAGGGGTTACTGTTGAAGATGTGCAGTCTGTTGAAAGAAAGTTTAAAGAGAGCCGTTACGAAGATGTCTTCATGTTCTTGGCAAGATGTATCCCGGGTATCCCGGCCATAGCCATAAATCTTTTCTGTGGGTTTATTAAGTATGATTTAAGAAAGTATTGTATCACTACTTTTTTTGGTTCAGCTGTGCAAATGCTAGGTTGGGGGATCATTGCTTGGTTATTTACTAACATCTACCAGATGTTAGAAAATAGCGTGATGTTGTTAAGTGAAGTTATCCTGATTATTATAGTTTTAGTGGTAGTTGGATACATAATAATGAAAAGAAGGGTAAATAAATAATATGAAAATATAGAAAGGTTAGGAGATGAACAGTAATAGATCTTACTTTAGCAATGTTAAAAGAATTCTTTTAGTGGTATTATTCTTTAACTTTGCAGTGGCCCTGGTAAAGATAATCTATGGATACTGGACCAACTCTTTGAGCCTAACTTCAGATGGATTCCACTCCCTCTTTGATGGAACATCAAATGTAATAGGTATTATAGGCATCACACTTGCTTCCCGTCCACCGGATAAAATCCATACCTATGGGCATGAAAAGTTTGAAACCTTAGCATCCCTGGGAATTGCTATTCTACTATTTATTACTGGTTTTGAGATTTTACAGTCTGCAGTGGGCAGGTTTTATAACCCCGAAGTCCCTGAGATCACCATGCTTAGCTTCATCATCATGGGGGTAACCATTATTATTAATGTAATTGTATCCTGGTATGAAAATATGCAGGGAGTAAGTTTAAAGAGTAATATTTTAATAAGTGATGCAAAACACACCCTGAGTGATGTTTACGTATCAGTGGCTGTTATTATAGGATTTATAGCAATTCAAATGGGTTTTAGTATTGTCGATCCTATTATTGCCATTATAATAGCCATATTAATCGCAAAGATGGCCATAGATATAATTAAAAACAGTTCAGCCATCTTGTTAGATGTTACACAAATAGATGAAGAGAAAATTAGAAAAATAGTTAATTCATTTCCGGAAATTAAAGAAAGTCATAGGATACGCTCCCGTGGCACGCCTGCTCACATCTATGTAGACCTTCATATTGTTCTAGAATCGTGTTATTCCTTTAATGAAGCTCATAAAATCTCACATATGGTTGAACGCAAACTAAAAACATGCATCCCCGAAATTGAGGATGTGGTTGTCCACATCGATCCATGTGAAGACTATAAATAATAAATTATTTTATCTTTAAAGCCTTCTAGTATAGAAGCTTTCAGTTTATACCCGATTTTCTATGATTTTAAATTTTCTTAGTGGTTTTCATCATATATAAAATCAGGAAAAATAGCGACACTTTAACCTGATTAATTTCTTATGAATGAATTCATTATATCCATTAAGCTTAGTATTATCTAATGAAATAAAAGGATAGAATTACTCAATACTTTTATTTGCAATCTTAATCCTAAGATCGGGTAATCTGTCCCTAAACATCCAGAATATAATGGCAAATATAAGCGTCACTAATAAAGGGATTAATCCGATTCTCCGACATAATATGATATCATGTTTCCACCAGCTAAAGGTGCAAATAACTGTTGAGTAGTAAAGTTATCCATTCCATGTAATATTACTGCAGGCCAAAGACTACCTGATTTTATGGTCAACCATGCTAAAATGAAGCTAAATGTTATAACTCCAAAGAAAAATATTGGTAAAGACCACCATAATGGTGTTTCAGCTACATATATACCCATGATTGCCAACGGGAAATGCCAAAGTGCCCAGATTATACCGCTTATAATCGCTACCCATGTAAAGGTGGTTAATTTAGCAAGTTGTGGTACTAAGAAACCTCTCCATCCAATTTCTTCACCTAAAGCTAAAAGTATGCTCATAATAGGTGCTGAAATATAAAACGTGATTCTGGTACTCCAATCTCCAGTATAAGTTCCTAAACCCAGTAACCATAAAATTCCGTAGGTAATAATATTAACTAAGAATGGGAAGAAGAAAGCTATTGCCAGATATTTAACTTTACCTGGTCTCCATCCAAAGTCTTTAATACCTCTAAAAAATATGAAAGCTGTGATGAGAGCAGAGATACCTGGCGTCCACATTAGTACTAGAGTTTGAATAGATCCATTTAATAAAAACCATGAAATAGAGCTTAAAGAAAAAGTAAGTAGAACAAAAACAATAATAGACTTTTTAATTGTAGAAATAGAAACATTCTCTGACATAATTGTTCAGTATATTTATTATAATATTTTTTTTTATTAATTAATTTAATGAATTCATATTAATATTTTAAAATTAAACTGAATTTTTAAAATATTTCTCCATTTCTTCCTGCACATCATCAATACTTCCCTTGGTGTTTATAACTTTCCATCCGCTAGAAAGTTTCTTAATCTTCTCCCTAACTTTCATCAGGTCATCAAGATTTTCAAATATCTCCTGATCATCACGTTTTGAAATCCTTTTCAATGCTTTATCTGGTTTTAAATCAAGGAAAAACATATAATCTGAGGTGGGAAGAAACAGGGAAAAAAATTTGTATAATAATTTTGCCAGGGGATAGGGTAGGTAGGCCACTCCAAACAGGTATCTAACGAAGATCACGTTATCTGCCTTGCCATGGTACAGGTATACTGATCTAATAACATCAATGGCATAGAAAACTGAAGCAGTGATTTTATTGAATTTACCTTTACCCAGCAAGGCATCTTTAGCTTTCCGTCCGTAAATATTATCACTTTCGGGATGGGAACGGAGAATAACAGTCTGGCCACAATCTCTACACTTTTTTTTAAGCATAAGTGCATGGGTGTCCTTTCCAGCACCATCCATTCCATCTATAACAATAAAACGCATAAAAATCTACACCATAGTTAAAATTAAATAAGTTATAACCGCGGAAAAACAGGCCGATAAATTATCCAGACCTTTCGGAGTAATTCCTTCAAATATAGTGGCCACCAAGGCCACAATCACTAACACCAGGTAATTGGAAGGTAAAGCATGATAATAGGCTAAAACTACAAATAAAGATCCAATTAACACTAAAAACATACCCAGAGACCCTTCTAAACTCTTAGTATCTCCGGATATATTGTATTTCCTTTTACCAAATCGTTCTCCTATTAGGGCAGCCATTCCATCACCATAGGACATGGCAGCGATGCCCACCGCAATGATCCAGGGCTGATCATAGAAGAAAAACGCCAGTATAGTCCAGGAAATTGCATAGTACACCAGTCCGAATCCATGGCCCGATGCTGAAACCTTATTTTTAATTTTTAAGGGGGAATAGGGACTTATCAGGAATGTTAATAATATGAAGGGTGCAGCGGTTAAGAAGGTTATTATCTCCCTATTGGTGAAGAAGGGGAGGATAAAAAGGATATTTCCCACCATTATATGCAGAAATTTCCGGCTAAAACTGGAATAACTTTTAAGTATCTTTTCAGATATTATGATTAAAATAGCTACATAAGCATAAACTAATAGTAGTCCAATAATATCGCTGGTGATCATTAAATCTAATAAGATATTTATAAGTATAAAGGGTTTTGTTATATTTTTCAAGAACATAAGGGGTAAGATGAGATGTATATCTGTTTGGAAGGAATAGATGGTTCTGGTAAATCAACACAGATTAAAATGCTTAAAGAATGGTTTGCCACTATTGGGCAGCAAGTATTCATGGTAAAAGAGCCCACAGAATCAGATATTGGAAAGCTATTACGAAATATGCTGGAAAGCACCCGAGCCACCGAGGATAATTTTCAAAATACATTGGCCTTGCTTTTTGCTGCAGACCGGACTGTTTTAATGGAAGATATTATGAAAGCAGAATTTCAAGGGAATGTGGTGATAAGTGACCGTTGTTTCTATTCCAGCATTGTTTACCAGAATGACGGTGAGTGGATATCACAAATAAATAAACATGCAAAAAAGCCAGATATAACCATACTGCTTGATTTAGATGTGGAAACCGCCCTTCATAGATGTGATGGTACTGATCAATTTGAGAACAGGGACTTCCTTGAAAAAGTAAGGGAGAAATACTTGGAACTTGCCAAAAAAGAGAATTTTTTTGTTATCAATGCAAATAATGGTTTAAACAAAGTAAATGATGATATAAAAAGGATTCTTTCCCCAAATTTTGGTATATGCCTCTAAATAACCCCAAAATATTCCATAGTAAAACCACAATTTGAAGTAATAAACAAAACTTAAGTACTATTTTCACTATAAATAATCTTTAATCAGGCTCAAATACTAAAAAATTGGAATAATCAATGGTATAAAATATTTAAAGGTAATATAAATAATAAAAATAAGGGAGTGTTCTTATACATGACGGAAAAGGATGAAATCATAGATATGATAGTAACCACGCCTATTGAGAAGATTGAAGGCCCGGATGATGTTTGGGAATCACATATAGACCTTGATGATGAAAAAACATTGGTGGTTGGTTATAAAGGAGAAGGAGATTTCTGTGATGAATCAGATGAGGAATGTTTGGTTACCTATTCCTGGTACTGGGAACTTAGAAATTCAGATAACTGGGATCTTATACAGGAAAACCGTGACAGTGACTTAACCTTTTGCACACCTTCACAGAAGGAGCCTTGGGGTGATGAAAGTACTTTTGAAGAGATTGGTGACCTTTCCAACTCAAAAATATGCACATTCAGCGACCAGAATCACATAGAAGATATAGCAGAAGATATTGCCGATGAAATCAAAGAATGGCTGAAATAGGATTAATCATCACACTTATAAAAATTGGAATATTCCACAAATAAATTTGGAATATGCCTTTAAATATTGGAAAATGCACCTTCTAAATAGAAAAAATAACCTTTAAAGGAAGATAAATTACTTTTTAAATTCTTTCTTTTTTTATTAGTAAAAGACTTAAGTACCACTTAGTTGTTGGATCCTATCATTTAATGCCTTGACAATATAGTCCCTGGCTTCTTCCAATTTTTCTTTTTCTCCTAATAGGTAAGGGCCATCATCGCTTTGTTTAATGGTAATTTCCGGGTATTCTTCCAGTAACTTGGCTAGAATCTGCCCGTGCACTCCTCGGGGGATCATCATTTCGTACTTAGTAGATTTTTCTTCCATGGAATCAACACTTTTTACTTAAATTAATTATCCTTCAAATATTCTCTTACAACTTTAAATATTTTGGTAAGCTCACGTGCCACTGCATTTTTTAGGTCAAGGGGATGTAACTTTTCCTTCTCATAACTATCTTTTAACTGTTCCTGGGTTAATTCTAGGTTTCCACCAAATTTATCAGGCCTCTCTATAAGCAATGTATCAGATTCAGTGAAAATAAAGTGTTCTGCAATTTCTATTATAGGGTTGCCTTCTACCCGGCCCATGGGACAGTAACTCTTCTTGATCTTATCTTTTATAGCTTCAGGTGAGTCATCAATGGCTATAAAATTCCCTTTGGATGAAGACATCTTTTCTGATCCATCAGTTCCATGTAATAATGGTGTGTGTAAGCAAACGGGTGCTTCATATCCCATCTTGGGCAGGTTTTCCCTGGCGAGCATGTGTATCTTACGCTGCTCCATTCCACCTAGTGCAAGGTCAGTTTCTAGAAACATCATGTCTACCACCTGCATGAGGGGATAGATAACCTCAGCAACTTTATGGTCCTTACTTTCTCTTGTTATCTGGGCCATACTCCTTTTTGCCCGAGCTAGAGTAGTTGCTAATGCTAATTCGTATACTTTGTAAGTGTAATCTTCCTTAGTTTGGAACGTGGAGCCTAAAACGAACACTGTATCCTCACTTAAACCCAAAGCACGGAAACACCTTATATTATAATCAGAAACTTCTTTTATTTCCTCTAAACTTCCCTTACCATTCAAGTAGGCATGAAGATCCGCAAGTAAAATTTTAACTTTAAAACCAGCTTCCTGGAGATCCATCATCTTCCGAATGGTGATGGCATGGCCTAAATGGATTTTTCCAGAAGGTTCAAAACCAATGTAGGCAGTTTTATCATCCTTTTTTATCTTTACTGCTAATTCCTCGGGAGTTACTATTTCCAGAGCTCCTCGGCATACCAGTTCTAATTTTGATTCTAATTCCATTATATCACTATATTTGGTTTGAAAATAATAAGTTACAATTAAAACCTTGATTTAAACTATATTATCCGAATTTAAGGTATAATCATATTCCCTATTAATTAACCTATAAATAACTCTGTTAACCTAATAAATACTCTATTAGTTAACCTAATAAATAAAATACGTTGTTTATCTCCACCACTTCTATTTCTTTTCCAATGGTGATGTGGGGAGATTCTTCGTGGAGGTCAATATCTACGGGTTGATAAGTATCTGGATGGAGAATTTGAACAGATTTAGGTGTTCTAGCAGAGATCATGACTTTTTTTATTTCATCATTCCTGGCCACAACTTCTAATTTCCCAACGGACTTCCATGGTATTGATACTCTCTCTGAAGATGATAGATCCACTAAGTAGATTTTATTACCGTCATAACCAGTTACCTGGGTAATTGCCTTGTTGTACTTAACGAAATCACCCATTTGGAAGTTGGGAAGTCTTAATAGTATCCAGATCCGATAAAGATTCTTTCCTGCACTTTTATCAAAGCCCATCAACCGGGGAGATTCGTTTATTATTCCTCCCAGCTTATTTTTAAGGGATTCTGTGAGTTTCCGGGCTGCCTTATAGGAACCGATGTAGTAATCTATTCCTTCTTTTATCTGAGCCCTATTTGAGATGTAGGCCATCCTGTTTTCCATGGACAGCTTTTCTAAATGTGACCTTAAGTCTTCATCAGCAATTTCAATTTCTTCAAGAGATAAGGATCTTTCATCTGCCCTTAACTGTATAACTGCCTCGTAATACCCCGAAGCGTATTTGCTGCACTCGTTACAAACATTTTTATCTACTTTAACCTTTACCTGAAATTCTTGAGATACTTCCTTTCCTAAAACCTGTCCTGTAACTTTAACTAAAAATTCAAGGATTGATCCCCGGATGTTTTTAATTTCAGGGACTATCTGGGCATTTGAAACAATTTCGTTAACTTCAACATGTTCCAGGATAGCTTCTGCTGATTGTTCTTCAATTATCAGGTCTGAATCACACCATCGGCCTTTTTTTTGAATTGATCCGCATTGGGTACAGGTGGTCAGTTGAATTTCGTTGGGAACGGTGATTAGGTTTAATTCTTCAATAAAACAAGATCGGCAGAGACCACTGAAAAGTTCTTCATCAGTCTTTCCACATATGGGGCAGAATGCTTTGCCTTTCAATATTATCTCTACTCAAAAAATTTTTAAAAATTTACTTCCTTCTAAAATAAATTCTACAGGGTTTTAAGGGGTGCTTTAGCTCCGCAAGCTTCACATTTAAGTATGAATATTCGGTCTTCCCTTACTATACGGGTGTCTGGTCTGTTACACTCATGACACATGATAAATCTTTCTACGTAATCACCTATCCTGTCATTTATAAGGTAATGGGTGAATTTTCCCTGCATAATCGCCCGGCTACCCTCCAAGTTTCCGGCTGTACCCAGTTCCCTTAGAAGGAATTTCAGTACGTGCTGGGGGTCCCGGTTAAGGGTGTCAGTAATTTCTGAGAAATTCTGAATAATGGTCCGATTACCCTGTATCATAGAGTAAGCTTTAGGAACCTGGAATCTCTTGGTTTCAAATACTTTCTGGGGCAACTGATCTATAGCCCGGTCTAATAATTCATTATAATCGCTCATGGTAAAATACCTCCTTTAAGTAAAAATAAACTCTTAGAAAAGGATAAATTTAGATATTAATAGTTGGACCTCACCTTATATATAATATTACCACACCCAGAAATAGGTAAAATAAAGAGTAACTTAAGAAAATCAGTCCTCAGACCACCTTATAATAACCCGGTTTAGGTTCATATATGGTTCCATTCCTCTTCAAGAACCTGATAACTTCTTCAACTTTTTCTTCATCCATGTTATACCGATCTTCCATCTCGTCCATCAGCATCTGTTTCGGTGCCCGGCCGTTGTACTCATCTTCAAGCCGTTTAATGGTCTGGCTGACAAGCCGGAATTTATCACGGTCAGATTTAGGTGTTCTTCCTTCCACCTTATCTATATCTACTTTACCGGTTTCTGGATCATAACCAACTTGTTTTAAACATTTCATTTGCAGTGTGATGGCTCTTTTTGCATCGTAATCAGTAACTTCCTGACCAAGTCGGATACGAGCACTTGCTTCGGATAATCTAACTAGTGCTTCCAGTTGCCTGGCAGTTATGGGTACAGGTGCATCTTCTTCATCATCTATACCACCCCTCATTCCTACATAAAATTCCTGAAGTACTCTTATTGCTTCCTGGGTTAATTTGGGTTGTACTTCTTTCCTTGCAAATGCGATGTATTTACGCAGTAGTTCAGGGTCTATTTCAAAGGGAATGGAATTGTTTTTATGGATACGCAGTATATGTCCGGCTAAACTCTTATCCTTCTCTGGGTCGGGTTTATCTTCAATTACAAAAATCAGATCAAAACGGGAAAGTATAGTTGAGGGGAGATTGATCTGTTCACCTGTAGGTTTGAAACGGTCAAATCTTCCATACTTAGGGTTTGCTGCAGCGAGAACTGAACACCTCGAGTTGAGGGTGGCCATGATACCTGCTTTGGCTATACTGATGGTCTGTTGTTCCAGGGCTTCGTGTATTGCTGACCTGTCTTCTGGACGCATTTTATCCAGCTCGTCTACACATACGTTACCTCTGTCTCCCAGTACAAGAGCTCCTGCTTCTAGGGACCATCCTCCCAGTTCATCACGCACAGCTGCTGCCGTGAGACCTACACCACTTGTACCTTTACCACTGGTGTATATTCCCCTGGGGGCTAATTTTGATACGTATTTAAGCATCTGAGATTTACCGATACCCGGGTCTCCCACAAGTAGGATGTGTATGTCGCCCCTTATCCTGGTTTTATCTTCAAGTATCTTTGCTGAACCACCAAATAGCTGTAGGGCGATGGCTTCTTTCACTTCCCTATAACCATGAATTGATGGGGCTGTGGAGTTTATTATTTTATCATAAACCTTGGGGTCTGCTGCTAATTTTTTTATTTCCTTTTCATCCTCTGGATCTATTTTGAGTTCTTCAAATTCCTGTTCCAGGGGTTCGATGTAGTTTCCGTAGATGTAGTTTTTGAAACGTTTGGTCTTCTCATCCCGGACTGTTTTAAGCTGCCCAGTTATACGTACTATGTCACCGGGTGTTAACACATCCACCAGGTCATCTTCCAGAGTTACTATTATTTGTCTGGGTTGTTCTCCTCCAGATAGTTCTTCCAATGGTTCCTGCAGTTTGGTACTTTGTGTGTCCATGAATTCAGACTCTTCCTGTAAGAGTCTGAATGATCGTCCGCCACATTCCTGGCAGATGGCCGGTTCGTTTATTAAGCTGGTTTTCTGTGGAATCTCATGAAGCCTCATACAGCTTCGACATTCAAAGGTAGCGTTAATTATTCTGGGGCGAATCTCATCGGTTTTACGAACTATGCCATCTACAGCTACGAATTTGCCGATATATTTGCTCCTTAAGTATCTAAGGGGAATGTTATTACGCACATTCTCGAATCGAATATTTAAGTCAGCATTCTTCCGTAAGGGGTCAATGTTACTTATTGCCTTTTGTGCTGCTTTTATTACATCTTCTGGTTTTTCTAACAGAAGATCTGCAAGGTCTGCATAGAACATCTCCAGATCTGTATAGTCTACTACTATGGATCTCTCATCAGGATATTTCTCTAGGGACTCAAAGACTTTATCCTTGTATTTATCACTACTAAAGAAATCTTCGAATTTTGCTACGGATGTTTTGGTTTTATCGGATGGGATTTCAGCTGATGTTGGCATAAAAAAAAATTCTCCTACAATGATAATTGGGGTCACTTCCCAATAAATGTAATGGAAATGATATGGTGAAGTGGTATAGTTTAAATACTTATAGGTTAATTATCAAAATAAATATGGAAAATTCTCATATCCCATGATTACCAAGATTAATTCTAATATTAGATGATTACTAATAATATATTCTTATATTAGATGATTACTAATCTTAGTAGGTTTTTAAATTTAAAAAAGCACATGTATAATTATTTGAGGTAGAAACTTGAGAAGATCACGTTTGAATTTATTTAAGGCAACTTCAATGACTATATCTGTTTTGGGAATTATCATGGTGATAATTACCATTGGAATAATCGGTTATCTAGCTTTCTATTCTATATCATCAATAATATCGACCGATGTAGGCAGTGGTTCGGCATATGATAAATTAGCTTCCTTAAAAGCTGATTACAACAATCTGAATAATCAGTTTATTGAAACCAAGAGGAACATAGATAAGTTGGGCGATGTAAATGCGACCATAGCCTATAATAATGCAGAACTGGAAATAATCAGGGCGCAATCTGATATAGGTGACGTCGAAAGTGCAATTAATTCTAAGAAATCGTCTGAGGAAGTGAATAATAGGATAAAAATAGCAAGAGATCAGTTGGGAGTTGCGACTCAGGCTTTATGGGATCTGCAAGCAAAATATTGATTAGCGATATAATCAGCAATTTACTGAATATGATCCACTAAATAATTACTACAAACTAATTATTACTAACAAATTTGAATTATTATTAACAAAAATTACATGGTGTTGTATGTCTGTTAAACAAAAGCATCTAATGGAAGTAGATCTGATAAAGGGAATTGCTATAATCTCTGTTGTACTTGTTCACTGCCTTCCTTACAACGATTCTTTTATGACATTAAGGATTTTCGCCTTTTCCATGGCGCTTTTAATTTTCATGTTGCTCATGGGCCGTAACATGTACGCATCCTTCGAAAAACACCAGTACATGGAAAATGGATTCCATACTGTCAGTTACCTGAAAAACAGGTTGATACGATTTTTATACCCATTCATTCCCATATTCATAATATCCCTTATCTTGGGACTTTTACTTAACCAGGATATTTATCTGGGAGTTTATACCTTGGTTGGATATCTTCCACTCCCAGGTCCAGGTAATTACTTTGTAACAGTGTTATTACAATTTATAATAATATTCCCACTTTTATATTTGGCTTACAAGCGCTATCCACGTTTGACTTTAATTGCAACCTTCGTTATAAGCTTTTTATTTGAGGTTACATCCTCATATATAGGGACATTAAATTCAGACGCATACATCTACTACGCTAATATTTTAAGGTACCTGTTCGTGATCACCTTGGGATTATGGGTTCTTGAAGCCTTTGAACCAAATAAAAGAATCAGATCAACACTGGAAACTGTTATTATATTGATTGGAGTAGCAGTTAGCGTTATCTACTTGATTGCGTTTGGAATTTTCCACTGGGAATTTGCACTCTTCAATAATTTTTGGGGCACAGAATATCCAACATTGGGATCCTATGTGGTTATAGCATCATTTTATCCATTAGCGCTCTACATGCTCGCCTATAAAATTCTACCATCTGCATCTAACAACAGAATCGTTAAATTCATAGCCTACACAGGGAAAGCTTCTTACCATGTATTCCTGGTTCAAATACTATTTTTCGCCGTGTTCTACAATCCATATGCCACGATTTCCCAGTCTGGATTATTTGATCCGGTAATAAGTGGGATAATATCCATAGTGGTAAGTTTAGCAGTGACACTTTCATTAGGTGCGCTTTTCTACAAATATGAATACAAGATTGACAATCTGCTGAACAGGGTATTCCGGATAAAAAAAGATATGTAAATTTAACAATTAATAATCAATTTAGTAACTATATATTACTTTTAGCTATATAATCCTACAGCTATATATTATTCTACAACTATATATTAACCTTATTTTTTGCAACTACATACATCTCCACGCTTTTCTTTCGAGAAGAAGGTGGTTTTGTGGTTTTAACAATTTTAAATTCCTTTTTAATCTCTTTAAGTAGGGTTTCAAATTCTTCCCCCTGGAATGCCTTCATTATTAAACTACCGTGGGATTTTAAAATTAAACCAGAAATTTTTAGCACACCCAGTGCAAGATCCAGGGCTCTTACCTGGTCCACATCCTTCACACCACTCAATTTAGGGGAAGCATCTGAAAGAATGATGTCAACTTTTCTCCCGGTGATTTCGAATATTTCCTCAACTGTTTCTTCACTGGTGAAATCACCTGTGATGCCAATGAAGTTATTACCTTCCATGGGTTTGATCCGCTGCAGGTCAACTCCAATCACCAGGCCTTCTTCTCCTACCTTATCCAGGGCGATTTGTGACCATCCGCCGGGAGCAGCTCCCAGGTCAAGGACTATGTCTCCTTTTTTGATAATATTGAACTTGTTATTGAGTTGGAGGAGTTTATAAGATGCACGGGAGTGATAGTTCTCTTTTTTAGCCTTCTTATAATATTCTTCATCCTTCCTCTCTTTGTTCCACTTTTTACTCATGGGTACCAGGTCCTTTGAAGTTAAGTGATTTACAGGTTGAGTTTCCAATCTTTACTATACTGGTATCTATACTATGTTCATCTATTTCCAGCAAAATAATGGACGGTTCAGACATTCGGGGTACTGTTGGACTTCCAGGGTTTAACAGGATAACATCATCAAATTCTTTGATAAATGCCCAGTGGGTATGTCCGGTGATCAGGATTTTAACCCCTAGTTCCATGGCGATGTACTTAAGCTGTTGGGTGTCTCCGCGGGGGTAGACTTCCCCATGGTTTAAACCTAACTTATGACCTTCAATGGTAATTACCTCATTTTTAGGTAGTTTTAAACCATAATATCTATCCATATTTCCCTGTACACACCGGGTAGGGGCTATTTTCTCCAGTTGATCGATTATGTTGACCGACACCAGGTCTCCGGCATGTAAAATCATATCAACATCTTTAAACACTTTGAATACCATATCTGGTATTTTTTGAGCCCTTTCCGGTATATGGGTGTCGGATATTACTCCTATTAACATCTTAATTTTAAACCTCTTTTATATCAAATTCTCTTTTATAGCAAATATTATTTCTAATGGGATAACCATCTACATGTATATTTTATATACCATTGTTGATAATATTGTTAAGATTACCAGTTAATCAAATATTATTATCATTAAATTTTATAAAATTTATTAATTTGAGTGATTATCATGCATGAGGTAATTATATGCGAAAAGCCTAAAGCATCAGAGAAAATATCAACAGCCCTGCCTGGTACAAGGGTTAAGAAGAATTACAAAAGGGTCACATATTATGAAGTGGAAAATAATGGGAAAAAGACCACCATCCTGACTGCTGTTGGACATCTGTATTCTTTAGCACCTAAAAATAGAAAGAAAAGGAAGTTCGACCTAGAATGGGTGCCGCTATATCAGAAGGATAAATCAAAGAAGTACACCAAAAACTATGTGGATGCCATTAAAAAGCTTACAAAAGACGCAGATAAGTTTATACATGCCTGCGATTACGACATAGAAGGAACTCTCATTGGATATAATGCACTTAAATACGCTTGTGGCCAGGAAAGCCTGGATAACACCACAAGAATGAAATTCTCCACCCTTACCAATGAAGATATTATGGAGGCCTACGAGAATCCCATCCCTTTGGACATCAACCAGGTTGATAGTGGAATAGCAAGGCACGTTCTTGATTTTATTTTTGGAGTGAATATTTCAAAGTATCTAACTGACTCGGTTATGAAATCAACCAACAGGTATATCCAGTTATCGGCAGGTAGAGTACAGACACCTACCCTTGCCATACTAGTAGAACGAGAAAAGGAAATTAATTCATTCATACCAGAACCATACTGGATCATCAAAGCATCTCTGGACCGAGACATTATAGCAGACCATAAAAAGGGTAAGATCTTCAAAAGAACCGATGTTGACAAGATTCTGGCTGATTGTAAGGACGAAGATGCCCTGGTGGAGAAGATTGAATTAAGAAACTCTAAAAAACTCCCACCATTGCCCTTTGACCTGGGATCCCTGCAGTCAGAAGCCTACAACTTATTTGGATTTAGCCCTAAAAAGACCCAGCAGATAGCCCAGAACCTTTATACAGAAGGATACACTTCTTATCCACGTACATCATCACAGAAACTCCCCAAAAGCATTGGTTATCCTAAGATTCTTAAAAAAATCTCCAATTCTACCACATTCCGTAAGCCAATTTCCAAACTCAAAAAACCATACAAACCACGGGAAGGTAAAAAGACAGATGAAGCGCACCCATCCATACATCCTACAGGAGTTCTGCCTAAAAAGTTAGGTAGGGATTATCAGAAACTTTACGAACTCATAGTCTTCCGTTTCATCAGTGTTTTCGGCGAAGATGCAATCGTTGAAACTATGAAAACAAACTTGAAGATAGGAAAACAACCATTCAACTTCACCAGAAAAAGAACTGCTAAATTGGGATGGCAGGAGCAATACCCATTTAGGGCCGTGGAAAATGATGAGTTCCCGGACATCAAAGAAGGAGACAGGTTAAAAGGTGAGGTTAATGATGAGGAAAAAGAAACTAAACCGCCTGCACGATATAATCAGGCTTCTTTAATTCGTGAATTAGAAAAAAGAGGATTAGGAACTAAATCTACCCGTGCTAATATCATATCAATTCTCTATGATAGAAAATACGTTGAAGGTAGGAAGATTGAAGTTAATGTGTTGGGAGAACAGCTTATTGATACTTTGGTTAAGTATTCCAAGAAGATTACCAGTGAAGAATTAACCAGGGAGTTTGAAACTAAATTAGAAAATATACAGAAGGGTAAATCTAAAAAAGAAAAAATTATAGAGGAGTATAAAACTGAAATAAGCTCGATTCTAGATGATATTGAGGAGAACACTCTTAAAATTGGTGAAGAATTATATAACGCTTACAAGGAGAGTATGATCGTTGGTGAGTGTAAATGTGGTAATAATCTGATAGTGATCAACTCACGCCGGGGAAACTCCTTCGTGGGATGTTCCGGATATCCTGAGTGTAAAAATACTTATTCACTTCCCAGGGGAGCGACCATACTCAAGGCAAAATGCGAAAAATGCGGGCTCCCAATGATATCCTTTGGAAAACCCCGGCAGAGGGCCTGTCTGGATCCCAAGTGTGGTAAAGAAGATAAGGAGCCGTCCAATGAAGTGGTTGGTGAATGTCCGGATTGTGGTAATGATCTAATTAAAAGATCAGGACGTTTTGGGGAATTTATTGGCTGTAAAGGATTCCCTAAATGCCGTTACACCAGATCTGTAGAAGAAAATGCCTGATATTAAAATAAAAGCGGATATTAATTGGATATTAACTGGTAATAAGTGGATATTTAGATAGAAAGCGATATTACAATTGAAAAATTAATTTAATTAGAATATTAAAATTTTTTTTAAAAAAAATTAAATATTGAAAAAATACGTCCGAATTTATAATACAAGATAACTCTACCTTATATTTTATATTAAACTTCTTATTTCTCCATTCAAGGCATTTAAAATTGTGATGATTTACTTTGGGGTTTACTTCGAGGTACAAAATTTGGCAAATCCATTTATATAAGTTGATATTAGGTATTATTAATTAAAATAATAAAAAAAATCCGAGGCATCCAATGAATATACGTGAATTTTTTGCTAAATCTAAACCATACCTCATCATTATTATACTTTTTATACTTGTCTTTTCCCTGAGGGCAGAAGCAGTAAACTTATCAAGCATTCCAGATGATTATAAAGCATTATATCAAGATGACACTGGACTGCCTTATTTTAGTGAAATGGACTCGTATTATAACTTCCGGATGACGGAAAATTTCTTAGATCATGGTTACCTAGGGGATACCAAGATAAATGGTACAAACTGGGATTTACATTCCTATTATCCTCCTGGTAGGGAAGCTGCATATACTCCTCTAATTGTCTATCTAACTGCGCTTATCTACCTGTTCGTAAATATTTTTTCCAACGTGCCTTTGACAAATGTGGCATTCTGGACAGGTGCTTTAGTAGCATCTCTTACTGTTATCCCTGCATATCTTTTCATAAGGAGAATAACTAATGATTACGGTGGAATAACAGCAGGTGTACTGGTTGGGCTGGCGCCTTTCTATTTCTCACATACCTTCGCTGGTTTTTTCGATACAGACATGTTTAATATGATACTACCTATATTAACAGTCTGGTTCTTTGTAGAAAGCATAAGAACAGATAATATGAGAAACAGGACAATTTTCGCGGTATTATCAGCAATTTCAATGTTACTATTTTCACTGGCATGGCAGGGGTGGATTTACATATTCTATCTACTTATCCTTACTTCAATTGTTTACCTGCTGGTTTCGAAGTATCTTTTCGGTTATAAAACCTATGAAAAACCTGGAGAATATGATAGCAAAAAGGAATGGTTCACTAAACAGCCTGTAATATTTTCACTGGTTATATTCATTGTTTTAAGCTCGATATTGGTGATTATAGCCACTGGACCTGCTGGTTTCGCCTCGGCTATTTTGGGGTCTTTAGGATTTACCCAACTACAATCTTCAGTTCAGATTGCATCGTCCTACCCCAATGTATTTGTTTCTGTAGGGGAGCTTCAGATACCGGATGCATTGTCGGCTATAAATAATGTGGGTGGATTTGTAGTATTCGTATTTGGTTTACTGGCTGTTTTCTTGTTGTTCTGGCATATAAAAATAGGAAAGAAGGTTAATCAAACTAAATCTAAAGAGGACCAGAGTGAGGAAAAATCCAGTCCCCGGAAGAAAAGAAAAAAACGAAGGCGGAAGAGTAAACCTAAAGTTGCAGAAAAACCCAAGAAAAAGGAGCAAAAATATGTAATTCCCCCATTAAATGAGTCCGAGAAAAAGGATTACCTTTTCTATGCTATTCTCATGTTAATATGGATTTTGACAACTGCATATTCCCTTACTCAGGGTGTGAGATTTACAGAACTCTTTGCACTACCAATAGCTCTATCCGCGGGTATATTCGTGGGATTGATGTTTGAATATGTAAAGTCTTACGTTGCAAATACCAAATTACAAACAGTAGTTATGGTAATACTAATTGCGGCGGCTGTATTTGCACCAATTATCAGTGGATATTCCATATCCACTAGTGTAGTTCCAGGAACCAGTGATCCCATGGTAAATTCATTGCACTGGATAAAGAATAACACGTCCCCGGATACGGTGATGACATCATGGTGGGATTTCGGCCATCTTTTCGCCACGGCAGCTGATCGTCCAGTGACCTTTGATGGATCGACTCAGAACAACCTAAGAGCTTTTTGGGTAGCAAAGTCGCTTACCACTAATAATGAAAGTTTATCTACAGGTATACTTAGAATGATGAGTACTAGTGGTGATTTAGGACCTAATACTGTGGAAATTTACACCAAAGACACAGGGAAAAGTGTTGAAATACTTACCAGCATATTGGGTGTGGATAAGTCCACTGCAACCACCATTTTAACCACAAATTATGGTTTAACAGCAGAACAATCCCAGAATATAACACAGTATACACATCCAGATAACCCGGCACCTAACGTGCTTATAACTAGTTCTGACATGCTGGGCAAGGCCAGCTGGTGGACCTACTTTGCAAACTGGAATTTTGAGACCAACAACAGTACAAGATGGAATTATTTAGAGGGTCAGGCAAAGGTTGTCCCTAGCAACGAAACTGGACTCAGCGATAATAGCACCGTTCTTATTGCAAACAACGGAGTTTTTGCCTACATAACCAACGACAACATATCTGCAGGTATCATTAATGTAAACCAATTACAGACCCAGAATATGAGTTCACAACAGCTGGTAAGCGAACTTATAACCGGGTTACAGGATAACACTACCCTCGTTGCAAAACCCCACAGATTGAGTGTGGTAATGAATAATACACTGGTCCAAAATGACATTGTCTCTGAGGAAGGAATTTATTCCATAGCCCTGGTAAATGACAATGGACTCCTTATGGCTTATGTCTATAACCGGGAACTGGAAGATGCCATGTTCACCAAATTATACATATTCAAGGGACAGGGTTTAAACCAGTTTAAATTGGCTCATGAGGAGCTGGGTGTACAAGTCTGGAATTATTAGTCTACAAGGTAGTAATAAAACCATAAATACTACTTTGATTTTTTTTTATTTGAACTAAAAATTAGATGATATGTCTAAATTATATAAATTAAATACAATTAATAGATTAGAAAAAGATACATCATACTTTAGAATTAGAATTGAACTAATTTTTTGTGAATTTTATGGCTATAGATGATAGAATAAAGAAGATAGAGGACGAAATCCAGAAAACACCCTATAACAAAGCCACGTCCCACCATATAGGGAAACTTAAAGCAAAGTTGTCCCGACTAAAGGAGGAATCTCTTCAAAGGAGCAGTTCCGGGGTTAAAGGTAAAGGTTTCCATATTAAGAAAAGTGGAGACTCCACTGTAGTGCTGGTGGGATTCCCTTCTGTGGGCAAATCAACCATCTTAAACCAGCTTACCAATGCTGAGTCAAAGATTGGGGAATATGAATTCACTACCTTGGAAATCATTCCGGGTATCATGGAATACAAAGGGGCTAAAATACAGATTTTTGATCTTCCAGGTATAATTACCGGCGCTTCCAAGGGTAAAGGAAGGGGGAAAGAAATACTCTCAGTATCCCGTAATTCCGATTTAATAGTAGTAGTCCTGGATGTGTTCAACCCCCAACACCTTCCAGTGATCCTTGATGAACTCCGGAATATTGGGATAAGGCCCAACGAATCAATGCCGGATGTCACTGTTAAAAAGAAGAAGATGGGTGGAATCAACCTTTCATCAACTATTCCCCTTACTAAAATAGATGATGGAACCATTAGGTCCATTCTGAATGAATACGGTATACATAGTGCTGATGTACTGATCAGGGATGATGTGAGTATAGATCAATTTATAGATGCACTGGATCTCAACTGTCGTTACAGCCCCATGTTACTGGTGATAAATAAGGTGGACTTGGCAGATGTTGACTATCTAAAAAAGTTAAAATCCAATTTTCCAGATGCCCTGTACGTTGCAGCAGACCAGGGGTACAACATGGATCTTTTGCGGGAGAGAATTTTCCAGCAATTGGAATTAATAAGGATATTTCTAAAACCACAGGGACGCAAGGCAGATCTGGAAGAGCCTCTGATTGTAAGAAAAGAATCTACTGTAGAAGAAGTTGCTTTGAAACTCCATCGTGATTTTGTACGGAATTTCCGCCAAGCACGCGTATGGGGAACTTCAGTGAAATTTCCCGGCCAGAAAGTAGGGTTGGAACACCATCTACAGGACCAGGATGTCCTAAGGTTAATTATAAAAAAGTAGATTTATAAAATTTTATCAAAAAAATAATTTTAAGATTATTCATAACAAACAGATGATAAACTGGTAAATAAATATTGTATTGAGGGAGTTAAAAAAATGGTGTTAGATGATATAAAAATTTCAAAAGCAATCATAGAAGGATACATGGACGACTTACTGAATTATACAGACATGGACGTGGCAATAGGTGGTGGAGGACCCTCCGGACTCACTGCAGGATACTACCTTGCAAAAGCAGGATATAAGGTCGCTTTGTTTGAGCGGAAACTCAGCATAGGTGGTGGAATGTGGGGAGGAGGAATGATGTTTAATAAGATCGTTGTCCAGGAGGAAGGCAAAAGGATACTGGATGAGTTCTGCATAGGAACCACAGAGTACGAAAACCAGTACTACGTTGCAGATTCAATAGAATGTACCTCTACCTTATGTTCCAAGGCCTGCCAGGCTGGATTAAAGGTGTTTAATTTAATTGAAATTGAAGACCTGATGATAAAGGATAAAGGTGTGGAAGGACTTGTTTTAAACTGGAGTGCAGTGGAAATAGCAGGTTTACATGTAGACCCCCTTACTGTCAGGTCCCGGGCAGTAATCGACGCCACAGGACACCCCATCGAAATAGTTAAGATAGTACAGGAAAAAATGGGTCAAAAGCTCAACACTCCCAGCGGCAAGATTATGGGAGAGAAGTCAATGTGGGCTGAGAGGGCTGAAGATAAAGTTGTGGACAATACATCAGAAGTGTATCCTGGTCTATATGTTACAGGGATGGCCGCAAACGCAGTATACGGTGCTTTCAGAATGGGGCCAATATTTGGTGGAATGCTCCTTTCTGGAGAAAAAGTAGCTCAGATGCTCATTGAAAAGTTAAAATAATCCGGATATTTAAAAAATTAAATGAATAACTGTTAAAATGATCCTTTTTATAACTGGAACCCCTGGCACAGGTAAAACTGCCATTTCAAAACTATTAAAAGAGCAATTCTCCTTCAATATTGTGGATATCAACAGGTTGGTGGATGATGAAAAACTTTACACAGGTATAGATGAAGAAAAGGGGTATAAAATAGTTGATATACCTGCATTATGCTCTAAATTAGATGATATCATCAGTTGCTTAGATGATGAAGAAGATCTGCTGGTAGAGGGCCATCTATCTCATTTTTGTGATGGAGCAGACAGGGTGGTGGTTCTTCGTGCACATCCAGATATTCTGATGATCCGTCTGAAGGATAAGGGATTTAAAGAGGCCAAGATAGCAGAAAATCTCGAGGCAGAGGCCCTGGATATCTGCGCATTTGAAGCATACCAAAGATATGGTGATCAGGCCAGTGAAGTTGACACCACAGATAAAAACCCACAAAAAGTGGTGGATATAATAAAAATGATTATGGATGCAGAAGAAACCTTTCCAGTAGGAAGAGTTGATTTTTCAGAATACCTCCGTTCTTGAATGATTCCCATAGTTATTAGATGTGATTAGTGATTAGATGCATATTATCCAATTTTTAATTCCATAAATATTGGGATTAAGAAACCTTTTTAAAGGGTAAAGTAGATAAATCATTTTATTATTCTTAAGTACATTTACTGGATTTAAACTTAAATTCGTCCTTAGTTGAAATTCAACCCCAAAACTTAAGACATCACAATCAAAGTTACATAGAAGCTCTACAGAGGGTTAAACATTGCGCAGGGGAAGAAGACCGAAATGGATGATAAATGTTGCTGAAGAACGAGTTAACATCCTTTTTAATCGTGCTCAAGAAGAATTAAACCTTAATCGGGATAGATCGAATAGGTATGTACAGATGGCCCTTGACATTTCCAAGAAGTACAACCTGAAGATCGACACCACCTGGAATCGGAGGTACTGCAAAAACTGTCATAAATTCCTCCAGCCAGGAGTAAACTGTCAGGTAAGACTGAAAAATTCGCGAGTTGAAATTAAATGCCAGGAATGTGGCAAAATAAGAAGAATACCCTATACCAGAGAAAAAAAAGTGAAACGGAGAAGAAAAATTGAGTTCCATACCATCAAAAAAGGACATAATGAATAGATCACTCTCCACCATCACCATAAGTATCGGTAAATCTGGGATAGGGGAAAGTGTCATAGCTGAGATAAAACGACAGCTCAAGGATAGAGAAGTGGTGAAGATCAGATTCTCAAAGTCCATCTCAACAGAGAAGAAAGATCATATTAATGAGATCATAGAAAAAACCAATTCAAAACTGGTAGATTTTAGAGGTAACGTTGCTGTATTATTTAAGAAAAAAAGATAAATTTCAAAAAATTATATTTGGAGGATAAATATGACCACAATTTATGACGTACCTGCAGATTCATTGATAAATGAAGTTGCGAAGGATTTAAAGGAAAATAAAAAGATTGAAGCGCCAGAATGGGCGCAGTTTGTTAAAACAGGTGTTCACAAAGAAAGAAGGCCAGAAAACCCCGACTGGTGGTATGTGCGATGTGCATCCATCCTCAGAAGAGTCTATATCGACGGTCCCGTTGGAATAAATAGTCTCAAATCATATTACGGTGGTAAAAGAGATAGAGGCTCAAGAGTAGAGAAATTCCGGCCAGGAAGTGGTGCTTTAATTAGAGGAGCAGTACAACAGCTTGAAGCCGTAGGATACATTGAGAAAATAGGTGAAGGCAGACAGGTAACTCCTAAAGGCAGGTCCTTTCTGGATAAAAAATCCCACCAGCTCAAAAATGACATTCCAGAACTGGCAAAATATTAATTGGGAGGTAATTCATGAGCGATATAGAAGAAATACGCCGCAAGAGAATGGAACAGTTACAACAACAGGCAGCTCAGCAAGCTGCTCAACAACAAGGCGATGTAGCTGAGCAGGAGAGAAAGCGACGTGAACTTGAAGCTCAAAAACGACAGGTAATGATACAGATACTAACTCCTGAAGCACGAAGTAGACTGGCTAACATCCGCTTAACAAAACCTGAATTCGTCGACCAGATCGAACTTCAATTAATCCAGTTAGCCCAGATGGGAAGGATTAAATCAAAAATAGATGATGAACAACTTAAAGTGCTTCTAAAAAAGTTAGCAGGACAAAAAAGAGAGATGAAAATCACCTGGAAATAATTATTCATAATGAAAATTTAGAGCAAAATTTGACAATTAACAAATGAAAGCATGTATACTTTACAGTGGGGGAAAAGACAGCTCCCTCATGGCAGTGATACTTGAAAAGTTAGGATATGAGGTGGAACTTGTAACTGTGAACTTCGGTGTATATCCTTCCTTTAAACCAGCTGCACTGTCTGCCCGTAACCTGGGATACACACACCAGGTACTGGAGGCAGGTCAGGAGATTATCCATAAAACAACAGAAATTATTCTGGATGATGGATACCCCAACAACGGACTCAACTACCTTCATCAGGAAGTCCTTCACCTGGCTGCAGATGAATATTCAATAGTTGCTGATGGAACACGTAGGGATGACCGTACACCAAAACTAGATCCAAGCCAGATCAGGAGTTTAGAAGATTCAAAGAAGGCCCAGTACCTGAACCTAACCGGTTTTGGCCATAAAACCATTGATTATCTTTCAAAAAAATTTTTCGAGATTAAAAAAGAGTTAACCACTGTAAATAATAATTCTGACTATGAAATAGAGATAAGATACCTTATAGATCATTTAAGGGGAGATGGAACTGCCCTTAACATATTTCCAGAACACACACAATCAAGAGTACTAGGATGGAGAGAAAATGAGTAGGAATAAGCCATTAGGCAAAAAATTAAGACTGGCTAAAGCCAATAAACAGAATAGAAGAGTACCTCTCTGGGTAATGCTTAAAACATCAAGAAAAGTAAGGACCCACCCTAAGATGAGGCAATGGAGAAGAAGTAAGATCAAGGCATAGTAGCCTTATTTAAGGAGAAAAGATCATGGAAAGAGTTTACACCATACCATTAAGGGATGTTAAAAAGGTACCCCGGACAATCAGGTCCCCCAAGGCAATACGTCTCATTAGAGAATTCATGGAAAGACACATGAAATCTAATGATATCATAATAGACTCATCTGTAAATGAAAAAATATGGGAAAGAGGTATCCAGAAAACACCACCAAAGATAAAAGTAAAGGCCATTAAAGATGAGGATGGTACCGTATCAGTCACCTTGGTAGATTAGTGGTTTGATGATTAAAAGATTAAATCTGAGGGGGAACCCTAATATTGGGGTTTCCATTGCTGCCACTGAAAAATTGGCCATAATACCACCTAACCTTACGCCGGAAACAGTAGCTCTAATTGGGGAATCACTGGATGTTGAAACAGTCGAAACCCTGATAAGCGGGAGTAACCTGGCAGGTGCACTTACCTGCGGGAATTCCAATGGTTTTGTAGTGTCCAAGTATACCTTCGATAGGGAAATAGAAGCCTTAAAGGATACTGGTGTAGAGGTGGAGAAAATACATGATAGACTCACTGCACTGGGTAACATAATGCTGGCCAATGATTTTGGGGCCATAGTAAATCCATTGCTCTCTGATGAATCAGTGGAGCGGATATCCCAGGTTTTGGATGTAGATGTAGTCAAAGGAAGTATAGCGGAATTCAAGATTACTGGGGCTGTGGCAGTTGCAACCAACAAAGGGGTGTTGCTACATCCATCCGCAAGTCAGCACGATATTGAACTGGTAGAGAAAATACTTAAAGTACCGGCCGATGTGGGAACAGTTAACCATGGTACTTCGCTAGTTGGGGCATGCGCAGCAGCCAATTCTAAGGGAGTCCTGGTAAGTTTAGACACCACGGGGCCCGAACTTTCAAGAATAGAAGAAACATTTGGTTTTCTAGAGGGATATTTATGAAGACAAAGATATTTAGGATTCAGGGTAAATTTATGATGGGTAACGCTTTAAAACCCTTCACCAGAGAATTAAAAGCTACAAATGAAGAAGAGATAAAGGAAAGGATTTATTCAGAATTTGGTAGCAAACACCACATCAAACGAAATAAGATTAAAATAGAAGACATCACCGAGATTTCTGCTGATGAAGTGATTGATCCAGTAATTAAAGCCCTCCTTAAGGAGTGATTAAAGTGGAAGATAGAGAACGCTTGAATCAACTTGTAAACGAGCTTAACTTGTACAAAGAACAGGCAGAAATTTTAAACCAGCAGATGGAAACTGTACAGGCCAACATCGCCGATATCACCATTGCCCAGGAAACTCTGCAAGCCATTAAGGATAAAAAGGACACTGAGACACTGGTACCCATTGGTGCCGGATCATTCATCATAACTGAGATCAAAAACACAGATGAAATAATAGTTGGATTAGGATCCGGGGCAGCCGTGAAGAAGAAGATATCTGATGCAGAAGAAAGTATCAATGAACAGAAAAAGGATTTAGAGGCAGTGGTTACTAAAATTACAGATCAGCTTAATAAGATGAATGAGCTCATTATTCAAAAGACACCAGAAGCTGAAGCCCTCATTCAGAAACTGGAAGGGCCTGAAAATCAGATCAAATAAACTACTTTTTTTTAAACATTAAATTTAGTCTGAAAATTGAATTAGAAATTTATAAAGGTGAACTTCTTTGTTTGAATCACTTAAAAAGAAACTCTCTAGTACTGTTGGTAAAATTACTGATAAATTATCCAAAGAGGAAGAAGAAGCTAAAAAGAGAGAGGACCAAGATAAGTCTGAAGCAGCCCAGAAGGCTGGTAAAACCGATACAAAGAAGGCCCCTAAATCTGAGATCAAACAAGAAGAAAAATCAGAAAAAAAGAAGAAAAAATCTGATACAAAGGAACCAGAGCAGAAAGATTCCTTAATCGAAGAGCCAGAACCCTCAGAAAAGGAGAAAAAAGGCCTCTTATCCTTCGTCCGACATAAAACCATTTCAGAAAAAGACGTGGATGATATTCTATTCGAACTGGAGATGTCCCTTCTGGAAGGGGATGTGGCTCTGGAAGTGGCGGAAGAGATTATAAACTCTGTAAAAGAAGATCTGGTGGGCCGGAAGATCAAACGAAAAAATGATGTTTCAGAATTTACTAAAGAAGCTCTTAAAAATGCAATATCTAAAATATTAGAAGTAGACAGCCAGAATATAGATGAACTTATCCAATTGAAACAGAAACAGGGCGAACCCCTTAAGATCATGTTTGTAGGGATAAACGGTACTGGAAAAACTACCACTATAGCCAAGATAGCCACACATTTCATAGAAAAAGGTTACAAACCAGTAATGGCAGCATCTGATACATTCCGAGCAGGGGCTATTGAGCAGTTAACCCACCACGCAGATAAAATCGGTGTTAAAATAATAAAACACAAAAAAGGTGCAGATCCCGCAGCGGTGGCCTTCGATGCAGTGGAACATGCCAAAGCACAGGGGAAAGAACTGGTACTGGTTGATACAGCTGGCAGAATGCAGACCAACGTAAATCTCATGGATGAAATGAAAAAGATTCAGAGGATCATAAAACCTGATCTAATACTATTTGTTGGAGATGCATTAACTGGCAACGATGCCGTAGAACAGGCCAGGAAATTTGATGATGCAGTGGGTGTAGATGGAATAATACTAACCAAGGCAGATGCAGATGCTAAAGGAGGAGCAGCATTATCCATCGGGCATGTGATAAACAAACCCATACTCTTTTTAGGTACAGGACAGTCCTACTCTGATATAATGGAATTTAAGCCCGAATGGATGGTTGAACAGGTGTTTGGGGAGTAATTTTTTTAATTTTACTTTTTACCGCCAAAAACAGCCCCTTCAACATACCTCCACATCACATCAACTTTTTTAAACCCAATCTCACGTAGCCAGTCTAGATGGTTCATTAATGGTGCGGGATGATCTTCCTTGTATGCTGTGGGCGCCCATTTTTCTTCAACTTCTTTTAATGGCATGGATTTAAGCATGAACTCCTTCCATTGTTCATGGTTTGTTTTGTCTAAGTATTCGCTAGAAGTGAGAACCTGATCTGCAATGAGTAAAACACCCCCCGGGTTGAGGGCGTCATATATCTTCTGATAAATGGTTATCTTCTCTTCATCAGTTTGCAGGTGATGCAGTGCCAGTGAGGATATAATCAGGTCATAATTTTTTTCACCATAATAGAAGTCACGCAGATCAGCCACATGAAATTCTATATCATCATATTCAGACAGTTTATATTTGGTTATGTCCATCATGTTCTCTGCCAGGTCGAGGCAGGTAACATGTGCCTTGGGGTATCTCTTTTTAACTGCTTTGGTTACATTACCAGTTCCACATCCCAGATCCAAGACTTTAATAGGTTTAGAACTTTCAAAGGGGATACTTCTGATTAGTGAATCTATCATTCCCCTGTAATTGGGGATTAATTTCAATATTAAGTCGTCAAATTCTTTTGCTTCTTCTTCAAAATGATCTTTTACATGTTTCAAGTTAATATCTCCTGTAAGTGGAATCAGTTTTAATGTTAAATTATATTATGGTTTGCATGTTCCATTAACTGCGTCAAACGCATAAACTGTAATATGATGATGTTGGGAAAACTTTCCATAACCTTTCATTCCATAGGAATATGTTTTTTTTGAAATTTTAAATTTTTGAAATATTATAAATCAATAACATTATATATTAGTTATTGACCATTTACTAATATTATGGAGTGAGTAAGTGTGTACAAAAATAATATAAAAATACTTTTATTGATAATGGGGTTTGTTTTTTCAATTTTCATGTTTTCTGGAGTTATATCTGCAGCTGCTTTGAATGTAACAGAAACAGAACTAGCTGCATCCGGAGTTAAAAATTTCACAGAAACATATAATGATATACCCGGATATGTGGTTGTTAATAATAAGAATAGTTCTTCACCCTCCTTTTTAAAAACAACTACTACATGGACTATCCAACTTAACAACGGTGCAACTACACCAGTAACAATAAGTATTGTAAATGCTCCAACAGGCCCTTCTGGATCAGCTACGGGTACATTATCTAAATCTGAATATTTAACAGTTGCAACTAATGTAAAAAATTTTATAACTTCCAATGGTCGGGCACCTAATTATGCAAGCAGTTCCCTCGGAAATATACGCTATGAATCGTTACTGTATACATATTCTAAGGTTTTAGACTTTTATAAATCAAATGGTAGGTTACCAAATACAGTTTCAGTAGTATATGTTGTAGGTGTAAGAACTAATGGTGTAGTTATTCCGCCTCAGGATTATGCACCCCCAACGGTAACTGCCAATCCGGTAGGCGGAGTATATGGTTCTACAAGAATTGTTACGTTAACAGCAACTGATAATCATGACCTCCATCCATCTATTTATTACACCCTTAATGGTTCAACACCAACAACCTCAAGCACGAGGTATACAAACCCAATTAATATCAATACTCCCGGTAACACAATTTTGAAGTTCATGGCTAGAGATGCATCCGGTAATCAAGCGGCAGTTCAAACCATGACTTACACATTAAAACTAGTAAAAAACATTAGAACTGGTAATATTTATACATCGATACAAAGTGCAATAGACGATTCTTCAACCTTAAATGGAGATATTATCCAAGTACATGCAGGTACATTTACAGAAAATATTCTAATTACTAAAAAACTTACATTGATGGCTGTTACAGGTGAAAATGTAATACTCCGATCCCAAAATTCATATGGTACTATTATAAGGATTAATTCACCTGGAAATGGTACCACAATCAGAGGTTTTATTATAAATGGATCCACAAGTACAACCGGAATATTTTTACATAATGTTTCAGATTGTGTTATAACTGGCAATACTATAAATAATGACGTAAGTAATAATAATGCAAATGGTGTTCAATCATATGGAGCTATAAATTGTACTATTAGTGAAAATGATATAAATCATAACGGTATGGGCATTTGGTTGACATATAATTCAACTAGTAATAATATTCAACATAATTCTTTAACCTACAACAATTTTAATGGAATTCAAATTGATAACTCAAATAAAAATACTGTACAGGATAATATAGCATCTTATAATAAAGGAGATGGAATTTATATTTACTATTCTAATTTCAATAATATTCTGAATAATACTGCAATGTATCAAAATAATGATTTTGGTAATGCAGGGATTAGTGTTTATAGTAGTTATTATAATTCAGTTTTGAATAATATTCTAAAATATAATGGTTTTGGATTATATCTTGGTTATAGTTTAAATAACACAATAAGAAAAAATACAATAACCAATAATGGACATGGCATTTATATAATGAATTCTTCTGACAAAATAAATTATAATAATATTTATAGTAACAGTAAGATTGGGCTTATTAATAATGGTGAAGGAACATCCAATGCATCACGAAACTGGTGGGGCCATAGTAGCGCTCCAACCCAAGGGTCTACCGACGGAAATGATTATTATAACAATGGAGGATCATGTCCCATAGAACCATGGTTAATTCAAAATGCAAACGCCTATATAATATACAATGAAAACACACAACTGCTATTTACAACCATACAAGAAGCAATAAACGATTCCACAACTTCTCCTGGCGATACTATAAAACTTGACAATAGAAGTTATAATGAAAATATTATCATAAATAAAAAAGTTAATTTAAAAGCAGATGATGATGCAAACCCAACAACAATAGGCACAATAACAATTAATTCTGGCGGATGCGGCACAAAAATACAAGGATTAACAATAAATGGTAACATTAATTTAAATGCCAATAATTGTACTATAATTGATAATATTATAATTGGAAATGGGACTTCTGGAATTATCGCTTCTAATTCAATTAATAATAAAATAGCATATAACGACATCACCAGCAATGGTTTCAATGGAATCCAAAGCAATTCTAGTTCTAATAAAATTAGTTATAATACTATTCATGGTTGTGTAACTGGAATTTATTCAGAAAACTCAATTAACACCATAATAGGTAATAATATCATCAATAATTATAATGGAATTTGTACTTATAATTCTACAGATACAATTCAATTCAATAGAATAACAGAGAATACATACGGACTTAAAAATGAAATAGGCACAATAAATGCCACTAATAACTGGTGGGGATCCAATTTTCCAGTTGTTTCATCAAATAGTCCCAGCGATATTTATATTGTAAGTGGAACGGTCACCTATAATCCAAGTCTAATTTTACGTGTTAATGTATCGTCTACTAATTCTGGTGGAAAAACAAGTGTAACGGCAGATTTAACCCATAATAACCAGGGTGAAGATACATCGTCCCAGGGCCACGTTCCCAATGGCATACCTGTAAACTTCACAACCAACTTTGGAACAATCATCAATTCAGCTTATACATTTAAAGGCAAAGCAACAACTATCTTAAATCTAGGCAGCACACAAAATGCAACAGTTACAGCTGGAGCATCGGTTGATCATCAATCTGCTTCTACAACAGGACTTATATCCACTGGAACAGCAGTGTTAAACATTACAAGTACAGCCATAGACAATGCTACTGGCCAGCCACTTAACATCACTTATAACATTTCACTAAATAGCTCTGTTACTTGGCTCAGTGTTATTTGGATCCCTACGGGCATGTTTTCTGATGAATTAAAAATAATGGTTAATGGAATAGTAGTAGAGGATAAATTTTTCCATAATATAGCTTACACAACATGGATGAACAGTTATTCATCATCAGTATTTGATGCTATTTTGGATACTAATTTACAATTTGGTAGTGGAAATGTATTAACAGCATTTTGGGATAATCTGGCAACAACATACAATCTAAATGCCACAGAACTTTCATTTGTTAAAAATCATCGTCTTGATTTCATAGACAACATTACATTCGATATTGAATATCCTGGTGTACCTGGATTAAATCTGACTATAACAGATCCGGAAAGTAATAATGATATAAATCTAAACTTCCCTGGAAATGTTATCCACAGAACAAGTCAAATTATATATGTTGGTTCTCCATATGAAGGTTTAAAGAGTTTTGCGATTGCCACCACTAAAGTAACCAATGATGTAGTAAATTATTGGTGGAGTCAATACTCTTTTTATCAATCTTCTGATTATGCTGCTTTTGTTGCGTTTTATACAGCTTTATTGGTAGAATATTCTCATGATCAAATAGGGGATAATATTACATCCGATGTTACCTGGGATCGTACCAGTCCCATTATAGTCTCTTTTGGTGATGAACACTTTGAAACATATCTGACTTTGGAAAGTGATCATAGTATGGGAATGACCGTTGTTGGTACACCCGAAAATGTAAGAGAATTTAATTTTGTCACTTCTAGTAATATTTCAGTAATAGAATTTGTTATAATGAACAGTATGAGAGACTATTTATATCTGTCTTCTCCTAATGTTAATTTTAGTTCTGTGATGGTGGATCTGGTTAATGATTATTTATTTGATCCCGAGTCTTTAGACATTTCTGTGCAGAATGGTTTCATCATAATTAGTTCTGAATTCAATAATGGTATGTTTATAGTGATCGACCTTGAAACTGGTATTGTAAGGGATATGAACACAATTAACAATTTCTGTGGTGTAAACCTTATTGTGGATCTTAAAGCCATTGCTCACTTTACGCCAAATGGGCCAACTAGTATTTTTGGGCATCAGCTTGTTTATGGGCCGGTTAATCTTTATTGGGATGGTTTAGGGGATGTTTTTATTGCTAATGGTTACTGGTTTTATGGTAATCATGATCCTGTAAATGATCAGATATGGGTTGTGGGTGAATTTGTTTTATTGGTGAATGGTGTTGGAGTTTATACTTTTGGTAATCATGATGGAGGCTTAGTTTACCACGATGACATAGATATTACTAGCTTCTTAAATATAGGATATAATACTATTGCAGTTGTTATCAATAGTTCTGGCGATACAATAGGTAATTCATGGCTATGGGCAATCGAAGTCTATGACCGTGACGAAGAAAAGAAACCTCCACAGACGTTCCCAATTCCTGCACCTGATGCTCTTCCAATTCCATACCCCTGGAATATGACCAATCCACCAATCAACATTCCAAATGATTGGCCGATAGAAATACTTATAAACTCTACCGACCCTATAAAAATTTTTCCAGATGATACTAATTTCAATTGGTATACTAATGAAGAAGAAATTCCTGATCCAAAATTACCTTTACCCCCTATACCCGTCTATACTGATGGTCAATGGATGTGGTTACGATTATATCTTTATATTTAATTAGGGGTTATTAGTCATATTGAATATGTAAGTGGATTGATTTAATAGAAGGGGAGATTATATGAGATTAAATCAGGTAAGATCTATTCTTTTAGGCTTTGTAGTATTTCTATTAATGTTTTTTATCTATCTATTTTTAGAAAAAGAAAATACAACAATTTTCTTGTTTTTGTCCTTTTTTCTTGGTGGTTTTATTACTATGTATTTTGCTCGAGAAAAGAAGTTACAATATTTATTCTATGAGGGAATATTAATACTCATTTTTTCAATTATAATGTATCCAACTATAATGCCTCGATTAAGTGTTCTTGGTTTTATTTATTTATTCCTATTTATATTAATTTTTACAGGGATTGGAGGTTTTATTGGGAAGAAACTGGCTGAAAAAAATATTTGGAGTTTTAATCCAGTTATTTCAGTTATATTAGGATTGATAGTATCTTATATTATTTTATTTTTTATTGGTAACTTAACTTTATTAGTAGCTTCCGATTCTGTTTTTCAACAGATAGGGATAGTAGAAAGCACTGCTTCATTGGTAGTTGGAGGTTTCATAGCTACTTTTTTTGCTAAAGAAAAAAAAATACAGTATGGAATTTATGTAGGTATAATTTGGATGGTTTTAATTGGATTTGTACCTTCATTAATCTTTGGTCTTCCTACATCCCTATTAAATCTTGTAATTACAGTTTTAATGTATATAGGATTCATTATAGCTCCAACAGCCGGTAGTTACCTGGCAATAATAGTAGCGGAACATCAAAAACTACAGTAACTATTAATAATTCCATTATATATGAGATGAACAGGGTAAATGTTTACTGCAGCTGGTGGAAAAATTGTTTCCAATAAAAATGATGATGTAATGGGCGCGGCAATCCGAATCATGGTAAATATTATGTTTTAACCGTTTACCAATGCCATTCTCTTACCCTCCTTCAGAGGTTCCAGTAGATATAAATGATATTGATGACATCTTTAAAGAATATTCTGGAGCAGATAGTGATGCTGTTACGGCAGCTATAATAATAGCGGGTATTATCGCAAGCATATTTTTAGGTGCATCAGGAGTAGCAGCATAAATTTTTTCAGTTAAAATATGTTATTAGTAGTATATTATAACAATCAAAACGTTTTATTCATCTATGAGGTAGGTTTATGAAAACAGGTTCAAAAATAATTATGATTGGTTGTATTTTTATAGTCATAGGATTACCATCACTTTTATTGTATGGTGAAATGTTTCTTGACATATTTCTTATATTGACAGGGATATTCTGGATTATAATTGGAGTATATAAAAAATAAAGGTTATTTTAATAAAAATTATTATATGGCTATTTTGGGTTTAATTGCGTTATGGGGATTAATGTTACTTTATATCTTCTTATTTAGAAATAATGAATATTTAAGAGATATGAATATATTTTATTTTTATATTCTAGTGGGGCTTTTTATATACCTCTTGATTTGTTTTGGAGTGTCATATATTCGTAGATATAAAGAGCTTAATTAATAAAAGCTGAAATTTTAATGGAAATATAAATAATAATTGCTGTCATTCATGGTGTTGTTATAGCAATATACATTAACATTTCATAACCTTACATTTCCATGGGTGATATTCCGCTTCCGGGAGACAGTGGTTCTCCTCCCATATTCAGGGGAATAAAGAAATGGGAATCTTAGCTTCAATTTTCTACTTTTAACCCTGGTAAGGTACACTTGAAGAATTTTTGATCCTGAAATTCAAATGAATAAAATAAATAAATGGAACGAAAGATAATACTATGGTACATAGATATGAACGCTGATGAATTGAAATGTGAATTTTGCCGTAACGTATTTGACCTTCCAGAGCTTAGAAACCGTACGGGAATTTTCCGTGATCGAACCGATGCTGGATTTAAATTGTCCAATATGCTGGTTGAATTTAGAGATAGTGATGCATTGGTCTGTGGGATACCCGCTGGTGGGGTTCCAGTTGCAGCCCCCCTTGCACAGGAATTAAACCTTGACCTGGATGTGGTGGTGGTAAGTAAATTAACCCTACCCTGGAATACAGAGGCGGGGTACGGTGCTGTGGCCTTCGATGGTACATTGAAGATCAACCCTGTTTTAAAATCTCAAATGGGACTCAACTCTGGAGAAATTGAAAAAGACGTTGCACTAACCACAAAAAAGGTCCAGAGACGTTTTAAGGAATTCAGGGGAGATAAAACCTTCCCGAATCTTAAAAATCGTAGGGTAATTCTGGTGGATGATGGTATAGCTTCTGGCTTCACGATGATGGTTGCTATAGAATCAGTCAAGAATAAAGGGGCAAAAGATGTGATGGTAGCGGTGCCCACAGCCCCATTACAAGCGCTTGAAAAGATATCTTCAGAAGTAAAGAAGATATATTGCGCTAATATACGTGGAGGTCCAGCATTTGCAGTTGCTGATGCCTATCAAACCTGGTACGATGTGGAAGAAGAGGATGTCATAACTATTTTAAAGGATTTTAACTTAAAGGACTGAATTAGTCTTAGTGATTATTTTAAATAAAATATTTAAATGTTGTGTAATTAGGAGAGGATTTTATATTGATGCTTGGAGAAAAAGAACTTACAAAACTATTTCCCGATTTTATAGATACTGTACAGGCATCGGGGATTGATTTAAAATTGGAAAACGTGTTTATACAGAAAAGTGCGGGGTCTTTAATTGATAATGAGAAAACACTCCCTGAACTCGAGAGATTAGATCCTCCTGTTTATACTTTAAAGCCCAAAACAGCATATTCAGTTACTATTGCGCCTAAAATGAAAATACCAAAGGGTTACGCCCAGCTCTACTTACCACGTTCTACACTCAACCGGTCTTTTATCTCGGTACATACTGCAGTTGGTGATCCTGGTTTCTACGGAACACTTCAATTTTTACTGTATAACTATGGGGATTTTGATTACACCATAAAGCAGGGCGACAGAATTGCCCAGGCAGTGGTGTTTCCAGTAACAGGTTCAGGGGAATATGATGGTAGTTACCAGGAAAAATAAGTTAAAACATTTAGCCACAACTAAACTGGTATCACCTCGGTGCTTTTAGTTATATTATCGCCATATAGGGGTTTTTAAGCCTTGTATAATCCCATCTTTAATTCTTTTTGAATACATCTTTCATTTAATAACTGTAATCCCTTAATTTTACACAGTATTTGATGATTTACAATATAAATTGCTTTAATTTATTTAATACTATTTTCAATTAAATTTAATAGAAGCGCCATTAATAAATAAGGACATGAGTAATGGTCAGATATTTGCCGAAGTCTTGATAGAGATACTGAAGTCTGAAGGTGTTAAATACATATTCGGACATCCTGGAGAGCAAATACTACCAGTTTATGAAGCACTAAGGGAATCAGATATAGAACACGTGCTCATGCGTCATGAACAGGGAGCAGCACATGCTGCAGATGCCTATGCAAGGATATCTGGAAAATTCGGGGTCTGTATTGCTTCAGCAGGTCCTGGGGCCTTAAATCTTACCATGGGGGTTGCAACTGCCTATAAAGATTCAGTACCTATGTTAGTGATCACCGGAGATGTACCTACCAATTTAAAAGGTTGCAATGTTTTCCAAGAAGTTGACATAATAAAAGTACTTGAACCAATTACCATCAAAAGCTTCAGTATTAAAACACCTGAAGATGGTATACTAAAAGTAAAAGAAGCCATAAGACTATTAAAAACTGGTAAAACAGGCCCTGTGCATCTTAACATTCCCAAAGATGTTTTAGGTTATGAAGTAGATAGTTCTGTGGTTAATAAAATTAGTTTACCCCAGCCGAATGACTCTGAAGTTCAAAACAAAGACTTGGATTCAGCAATAAAGCTTCTCAAGAAAGCACGAAAACCCCTTATAATTGCAGGTGCAGGTATATTCTGGTCTAAAGCTACAAATAAGCTTCTTACTTTTGCAAATAAAAATAAAATCCCAGTATCAACCACTTACCATGCCCGCGGACTATTTCCAGATGATAACCCTCTGTTTTTGGGAATGATAGGTGTAAGGGGTACAGAAGCATCCCGGCTGGCAGGTGAAAAAGCTGATATCATTATTGCACTTGGTTCAAGACTTTCTGAAAGGACCATGGCCCATGTTGGGAAATGCAGTATAATACAGGTTAATCTGGATGGTAAGGTTCTAAGGGGTGATGTAAATATTGAGGCGGATGTTGGAACATTCCTTGATGGGATTATGGACTTAGATCTCACCGGTTATAGTGACTGGGTGGAAGATTTGGGTAAATATTCAAAGTACCATGAAATAGAAACAGAATATATGGATATCCCGATAAAACCGCAAAGAGCTATAAAAGAGATTCTGGATGCTGCAAAAGATTCGATAGTTGCGGACGATGCTGGATCCCACACAACATGGATTACCCTACTTCAGAAAATTAAAGAACCCGGTACATTCATTTTCTCAGGTGGATTTGGTCCCATGGGATACGCCCTACCAGCAGCTGTAGGGGCGTCACTTGCAAAACCACAAAAATCAGTGGTGGTGGTAGTGGGGGACGGTGGATTTCAGATGACTTCCCAGGAACTAGCCACCATCAAACAGTTGAAACTCCCGGTAACCATATGCCTGGTTAACAACAGTACCCTGGGCATCATTAAGCAATGGCAGAAAATGAATTATGGGAAAACCTATCAGGTGGAACTGGAAAACCCAGATTTTATTAAATTGGCAGAATCCTATGGTATAGGAGCAACTCGCTTGAATTCACCTGGTGAAGTGTACCCTGCTGTAAAACAGGCCATTAATTTAAGAAAACCTTACTTAATTGAGGTGGTGGTGGATCCAAAAGAGGAAATACCATTACCCTCCAAATATTAATGAATTTTATATTTAAAAGGATATGATTTTCTAATATTAATTTAGAGTTAAATGTGTAATATTAATTTGGAATTAATATTATAAATATTTTAGAGATATATATTATACCATTGGTGATTAGATGAAAGTATTAATGATAAATCCTCCTTACACCTCTTCAAAATACAGATTTATAGGATTGGTGGCACCGCCTCTAGGCATAGCATATATTGCGGCCGTCCTGGAGACAGGTGGAATTGATGTTAAGATAATTGATGCCCCAGCTGTAGATATGGACTATGAAACCATTCAAAGGGAATTAATTAACTTTGCACCTGATGTGGTTGCCATCACATCAGTAACACCCACACTTTGAAAGCGCTCTTAAAGTAGCCAGTATGGCAAAAATGACATGTCCTTCTGCCTTCATTGTTTTAGGAGGATATCATCCCACCTTCACCTATCCTGAACTTATAAAACACGATTTCATCGACGCGATTGTACGTGGTGAAGGGGAGTACACCATGCTGGAGATGGTAAAGACCCTTCAGAACGGGGGTAATCTAAAGGATGTAAAGGGAATAGTTACTCGGGATTTTATCACACCCTTCCGTCCAGTAATTGAGGATCTGGATAGCATACCATTTCCTGCCAGGCACTTGCTGCCCATGGATGATTACAAGATCATGAATATGAAATTGCCTGTAGGAACCCTGATTTCTGGTAGGGGATGCCCATATCAATGTTCATTCTGTGCATCCTCTGCAATGCACGGTAATAAGCTGAGGTTAAGGTCAGCCACCAGTGTGGTTGATGAAATGGAACATCTGGTAGATGATCACGGTGCAAAAATGCTGGCCTTCATGGACGACACATTCTGTCTTAACAAGCAGAGAATAAACGACATCTGTCATGAGATTAAGGAACGGAAATTTGACAACTACTGGGGATGCACCGCCCGAGTGGATACCATATCCGAGGAATTGCTCTTGAAGATGAAGGATGCAGGGTGTATAACCCTGTTTTTGGGTGTTGAATCCGCAGATCAGCAGAACCTCAATGAATTAAATAAGAAAATCACCATCACCAGGATTAAAAAGACATTCGAGCTCACAAAGAAGATGGGCCTGCGAACTATAGCATCTGTGGTTCTGGGCATGCCAGGTGACACCAGGAATAGTATAGAAAACACCATCAAATTTGTAAAGAAGTTAGAACCAAACTATGCCATATTTTCACTGGCCACACCCTATCCTGGCACTGATTTTTACCTGAAATCCAAGGATGACCGTTTGCTGAAGACCAAAGACTGGTCTAAGTTCAACTTGCTAACCCCTGTGATGGAAACTGTGGACTGTTCACTGGATGAGCTTAGAAAACTCCAGAAAAAAGCATTTAAAGAATTCTATGCCCGGCCTTTATATTTACTGAAACAGGCCCGGATGGATGGACCGGTACTCTTTAAAACAGCCTTTGCTATTTTGAAGGACATTTAACTAACTATTTATTCGATATCTATTTTTTTATATCTGGAAAGTTATTCTTTTTAATATCAGGAAGTTATTCCAAATATCCCTTAAAAATCTCAAATTAAAAAATAATAATTAAAATAAAAAAAATAAAAGAATTGAAGCTTAATCGATTAGATAAGCCTCTTCTACCGCTCCAACACCTTCTCCAAGACAGACATCTAAGCCAAGTTCTTTGAGGGTCATCTCTAGTGCGGCTATGGTTGTGATTATTTCCCTTTCTGTGATGTTACCCATATGGCCTATACGGAATACGTTTCCTTTAAGGTGGTCCTGACCTCCAGCTAATACTATCTTGTATTTATCAAGCATGGTTCCACGTAACTCTTTATCAGTTACACCTTCAGGCATTTTAATTGAAGTAACAGTGTTTGAGGAAACATCTGGTTGGGCAAATAATTCCAGGCCCAGGGCTTTGACACCATTCCTTGTGGCTAAAGCAGCTAATTCATGTCGTTTAACCCTTGTATCCAGCCCTTCCTCCATTATTACTCTTAATGCTTCACGCATGGCGTACATAAGTGATACTGATGGTGTGTAGGGTGTTTCTGGTGGTGTACTAGACCCGCTTTTGCGGTATCTTTTCATATCGAGATAATAAGAACTGGTAGGGGTTTCATCTACTACCTTCCAAGCGTCATCACTAAAGGTAATGGCGGACATACCTGGTGGCGCGGCCAGACATTTTTGGGAGCCTGTAACACAGATATCAATGTTGTAGCCATCTACAAAAACATCATCTCCACCAAGAGAGGAAACTGTGTCCACCACGTAGAGGGTATCATAATCTTTAACAATTTTCCCCACTTCATCAATTGGGTTAGTAACTCCAGTTGAGGTCTCGTTGTGGACTATGGTAACTGCTTTGATGTTGTCTTCCTCTTCCAGGATGTACTTCACATCTTTGGGTTCGACACCATACCCCCATTCTACCTCGAGTTCAGTTGGTACTGCCCCGTGGACTTCGGCTATCTGCATAAATCTCTGACCGAATTTTCCACCAACGATGTTAAGGATCTTATCACCCTTATCTACTACACTGGATAACGCTGCTTCCATGGCTGCAGTTCCAGAACCAGTTAATATGTAGGATTGGTTTTCAGTCTGGAAAACTTCAGACATCATTTCAGTTGTTTCGGTAATTATTTCACCAAACATTGCACTTCTGTGATTCACTATGTTCTCAGACATAGCTTTTAAGACCCGGGGAGCCACTCTGGTAGGTCCCGGTATCATGAGCAACGTCTCATTCATTATAAAAAACCTCCGAGTTATGTAACTTAAAAAACTTTATTTATTTGGATTATATTATCATAACTTATGAACCTTGCTATCTGGTTATCGTGGTATGAAGATCTGCTAGAAGATTTTGGTTTCAGCAGATCTCAGGACGAAGAATCCGCACAATTACTTGAAAAACTCTTAGAATTCTATGGGGGATTAAAACCGAAAGATATTCCCATGCAAAGGGAAGCTATTGTTTTTGGGGCTGGTCCGTCAATTAAGAGTAACATTAAGGAGATTAAAAGTTTAAATCTATCTGAATACACCCTGATATCTGCTGATGGGGCTACCACCGCACTTTTAGAAGAATATATTGTTCCTGACATCATAGTTACAGATTTAGATGGTGATATGAAGGATATTATCTGCGCCAACCATGAAGGTGCTTTTTTGGTCATACATGCCCATGGAGATAACATGGAAAAACTGAAGGAGTTCGTGCCCCGTTTAAATCGTGTGATGGGCACCACACAGAGTACCCCTTTGACTCATGTTTACAATTTTGGTGGTTTTACAGATGGGGATAGGGCCCTTTTTTTAGCAGTTGAACTTGGAGCAGAGTACATTACCCTGGCAGGTATGGATTTTGGCAAGGAAGTTACTAGATATTCAAGACCAGCCATGAAAGAACCAAAAGGCCAGGCAGATGAAATTAAGGAATTAAAGCTTAAACATGCCAAGAAACTGGTGGAATGGGTGGCTAAAAACGAGGAAGTAACCCTATTAAACATATCCCATGGAGAAAAATTGGAAGGTGTTCTGGCTGTCCGATTCAAATAGTTAATTTTTCAGCCAGTTTCCAGATACATGTAGATACATGTAATTAACTGTAACAGATACATAGTAATTAACGCATGTATTTCCGGGCGAAGGTTACCATTAAAGTGGGCCAAACAAATGCACCGATACATGCTTCAACAATATTTAACACACCCTGAAAACCTGTTTCTGAAAATATCACACCATATGCGGGTATGATCATGGTCAGGAAACTGAAGCGTAATTTTTCTGTAAATGCATCGGGTGTAAAAGCCCCCTCAAGTATCCAATAAATAAATGCAAAGGTTAGTAAAACAATAAAAAAGCTTAACAAGAGCCTAATAGGGTAAACTCCATACCCAAAGGGATACTGTACAATTAATTCGACATATTTATGGAGAGATGATTTTTGTTTTCTTTTAGATTCCATTTCCCTGTAAAAATAGTAATCTGCTTTTGTCCGGTTTCCAATCTTTTCCCAAACAATTTTTGCTTTTCTACAGGCCTTCTCCTGGCTTTTATTGGTTTTGAATTTGGTATTCTTAAAGTTTAATCCGCCCTTAACTTCTACAAAATCAAAAAATACATCACCTTTTACATCAGCCTTATCAAACCAGGCATCACCTGCTAGCTTAGCATCGTAAAAGGAGGTATTGCCTTCTATCTGTGCCTCTTTGAAGGAGAGACTACTGCCAATCTCTGTCTTGTTAAAAGAAGCTTCACCACCTACATATGCCTTTTCGAACCATGCGTATCTATTTACATGAGTTTTATCAAATATGACATGTCCCCCGATACGTGCACTGTAAAATGAGGCATTTCCACAGATATTTGATCCTTCAAGTAAAACATCACCACCTACATCAGCATTATCAAACCAGACATCCCCCTCGATGGTTGTATCCTGGAGCAAAACGTCATTTTTTATAATAGCCCCTGTAAAAATCAGGTCATCTTCAAATTTTTCCCTGGAAAAGTCAATATTAAATAACCTAACTCCTTTAAAGTTGAAATCACCATTTTCTTTCTTTTTTAGTAATTCTTGATTTTTTAATTCATTTATTTCCTGGAAATCCAGGGATTTTTCATTGGGTAATGTGAGATGTAAAATACAATAATCAGAATTCTTAAAACTGTCATTATTACAATTTTCAAATTTACACAGCATAACATTCCCCCATAAAAAAATCAAACACTGTCATCTTCTTTGTAAAGAATTTTGATCTTGGCTACCTGTATTTCATCTCCATCTTTCAATTTAATCTTACCCAGACCGCTAATATCCTGATCATTGATTTTTGTACCGTTTTTACTATTTAAATCTTCCATATAAAACCCATCATCAAATCTGGTAAGTTTAAAGTGTTCTTTTCCGATGTATGAGAGACTATCTCCTTCATCATGGCCTAGAAAGTCTTCTCTTCCAAATTTTCTTTCATAATCCTTGAGTATGAATTCTACACTATCGGGGAAGATCAGCCTGCCCAGTAGTTTTTTTGGTTTCAGATGAATGGTAGTCTCTTCGCTGATGAGTTTTCGAGGGGTGGACCTATTTCTAAGGTAAAGTATAATGATGAACAATACTGCGATAATTAAAAAAGTAAATATTATAAATCCAACATCCAATAAATCTCTTTGGCTCAGAATAAAAATAACTAACAATGCAAAAATAACCACAAATAATGCTAGGGATTTGTTAGTTGCAATCATTTTCCAACCGTTCAGAGGAGAAGTATCCCCCTAATTTTTAATAATCCTAATATTAAGTATATGCAGCTGCTATATAATAATAACTAACTATTTGTGTTCAATATTGAGTCTAGATGTTAATGATTTGGATTTACCTGGAGATTTAAAATCCATGAATTGTCTGTAGGTTCAAATTATATATATAATCTCGAACATATGATTTTTATTAAGTAATAAGTGAAGGATTCTCCAATGTCACTAGATGATATTTTAATGCATGACGAAACCGTATTCAGGGATATACGCGTCTTCAATCCAGATTATGTGCCTGATAAATTTTTACACAGGGAATCACAGATGGAAGCACTTACTCTCTGCCTAAGACCTGCTTTAAGGGGTGGAAAATTAATGAATGCGGTGGTGGTTGGTTCATGTGCCACTGGAAAAACCACAGCGATAAAAAAACTCTTCGATAGGATTGAAGAGTATTCAGAGAAAATTTTATGCGTGTATATAAACTGCCAGCTCCACACCACCCGTTACAACATCTTTTCACAGATCTACCAGAAGATTTTTGGACATCTTCCTCCGGAGACAGGCATTCCTGTATCCAGGATATATGAGAAGATTATGAAACATCTTAAAAACAATGATCAGGCACTGATGGTTGCCCTGGATGATGTTGACCATTTATTCCACAATAAAAATGCAAATAAAATATTCTATGATATTTTAAGAGCTTATGAAGAATTTGAAGGTGTTAGGACTGGTCTGTTTGCTGTTATATCAGATATAGAATTCAGGTACATTCTAGATAAGAATGTCAACTCTATTTTCATCCCCCAAGAAATTGTCTTCAATCCCTACACCTACAATGAAATGAGGGACATATTAAAGGAGAGGGTTAAAGCAGGTTTTTATCCTGATGTGATTTCAGATGAACTTTTGGAGGAAGTTACTGAAAATACTAATTCAATGGGGGATTTAAGGGTTGGAATAGATCTTTTAGGTCTGCTGGGTAACATTGCTGAGTCAGATGCATCGAGGACCATAGAGAAAAGGCACCTACAATCTGCACTTCAAAGTAACAGATCTATCAGCTTGAAAAATACACTGGAAAACCTATCTGAAAAGGAAAAAATCTTATTAAAACTCATAATGGAATCAGAGGGACAGCATTTAATTGCAGGAAACCTTTACAAAAATTTAAATGACAAAAAACCTTTAAGTTACGCTTCCTTTGACCGCTTACTTAATAAACTGGAATTTTTACGGCTGATAGATATTAAATTCACAGGTAAAGGTAGTAAGGGCAATGCACGAGTTATTGTGTTAAGATTCCATCCCCAAGAAATTAGCAAATGCCTGATTTAGGATAGAATACCTTCTTTTATAATTAACTAGATAAATGGTATCCTGGTTGCCTTAATTTAAATAGTGGCTGGAAAGTTGGAATTTGGAAGTGCAGCTACACCAATTACACTGAAGACCAGTACCAGAATAATCAACCCTATAAAGACACAGGACTTAACATCAAAATATTTATGAAAGTTTAAAAGATTGAGTTCCTCTGGCTTCTTTCGCAGATCTGGAATTGAATTTCTATGCATTTTTTTAACCTCCTAATTATAAAAGTTCCATAAAACTATTTAAAAAAAAAGTTAGAGAGCATTTGAGAAGTAAAAAGAGATGCAATCACTACTTTTTTCACCTAATATTTACAAATAATAATCAAAGAAAAAAAATTGTTTAACAAATGGGCTTTAAAAACTGTCGTAAATAACTTTGGAAATAAAGATCCATGAAATAATAAATTAAAAAGTCCCTGTACAAAAAATCAAACAAAAAAAACCATGAACATCCAGAAAAAATTTGAATTTTTCGAAGTAATGGCTGATGTGGGTATTCATTCCTATGGAAAAACTTTGGAAGAGGCCTTCGAGAATGCGGCTCTAGCCATGTTTGAAGTCATGACTGACACAACAACCATTGAACCTACAATCCATAAAAAGATAGTTATAGAATCAGAGGATCTCCTGGCGCTCCTCTATGACTGGCTGGATGAGTTGATATTTCTGCACGACTCAGAGTTTCTGGTATTCAACACTTTCCATGTTGAGATTCAGAAGATGAGTGAAGATTTATATCATCTAAAAGGCACTGCCCTGGGGGAGGCCTTCAAACCAGAGAAGCATGAAAGCAGGGAGGATGTTAAGGCAGTGACTTATCATCTAATGGATATAAAAGATAAAAATGGATATATAGTTAAGGTTATTCTGGATACCTGAATTTTATAAAATTTAAATTTAATCAATAATTATCTCTAAAAGCATCATTAAAGAAAAGCCAGATATAAATATTGCTCTTGAGTTTCTATTTGATTTTTAATATATGCGTGATTATATGTCTTGTTGATCTACAAAAAGTATTGCTCCTGTTGCAAATCACAGTTCATAGGGATTATTGGTTCTATTGCCGTTACCCGTCTATTATTCCTGAAACTGGGGCAATTATACCAATGGACTGTCTGTAAAAGAAACTTTTTTTGGTACCTCACTATATCTCAATCGTAAAGCGCAGCCATTCCCTCAGGAAAATTGTGAATGGCCTGTTATAATGCCAGAGAAAAGTTCGGGCCAATGTAACTAATCCAATAGTGGGGTGTACTGCTCCAAAACCAGTGCCTAGTGCAAGATTCTCCGAATATGATTCAATGTTAAAGATAACCAATAGTCTATTCTTTTTTGATGATATTAATATTATTAAAACAGCTTCCAAATTAATCCACAAAAAAATTAGCTATTTATAAATATTTTGGGAGATAGAATAATAAATGTTAATTATTTTAGTAGTTTTCTCATGATTCCTGATTTGATTGATAAATTCTTATATTATGGAGTTATTTCAAAAAAGTAAATATAATTCTCTTTCAATTTTTAAAAAAACCTTATGACAGCCCGGGAAAAAATTAGAAAAGTCAAACACATTCTGGGAGGCCTATTAGATTATCATCAAGTCTTGAAGAGGGTAGCTATGAATCCATAAAAAGCCTAGACTAACACTTTCAATTATTCGCTATAATTCTAGATACTGGAAGTATATTAATGGTAGAGTTAAAACGTGATCTTGGAGTTTGGGGAGCAGCCAGTATAGGAATTGGAGCCATAATTGGTACTGGTATTTTTGTACTTTTGGGTGTGGCTGCTGGTCTGGCTGGACCATCTGTAATTTTCTCCTTTATTATAGCAGGAATCACCGCTCTTCTCACGGGTCTTTCATCGGCTGAACTATCCTCATTTATAACAGAAGAGGGAGGTAGTTACATTTATACCACCAAAGCCTTCGGAAAGTTCCCGGGATTTGTTATTGGATGGATCAAGTCATTTGATTATATTATTGGTGCCAGCGCTGTTAGCATAGGATTTGCATCTTATTTTACTTATTTTCTTCATTTACCACCCATACGGAGTACAATAATAACAATTGCAACAGTATGGCCTATTATATTAATGTTGTTGAATATTAAAGGGATGAGGGAGGCATCTGTGGCAAATACAGGATTGGTAGTTCTTAAAGTTTCAGCTTTAGTAGTTTTTATAATTACTGGTGTTTATTATATGATTTTACACGGTAATCCGTCTAATTATTATCCCTTCTTTCCCAATGGTTTAAATGGAATGCTTTCTGGGGCGGCTATAATATTTTTTGCTTTCATAGGGTTCAATACAATTACCATGGTTGCTGAAGAAGTAAAACATCCCCAAAAAAATGTACCCCGGGCAGTACTTCTTTCATTTGCAGTTTGCACCCTCCTCTACATCGGAGTATCTTTGGTGGCAGTGGGCCTGGTTAACTGGCAAATTTTAGGTCAATCAACAGCACCACTGGAAACAGCCCTGGGTGTAGCTACCAATAACATCTGGATACTGGAATTTGTGGCCATATCCGCACTCTTTGCCACTACTTCAGTGATATTATCATCAATAATCGGCGGCTCAAGGGCCTTATTTTCCATGGCTCGACAGGATGTAATCCCCGAAGTTTTCTCTAAAATTTCTGGTAACGGCATTCCTATAATTACTGTTATAATTAGTGGTATTTCAATAGCCCTTATTGTGGTTGTTGCATCAGGTAATTTAGATGCACTGGCATCCATTTTTAATTTTGGAACACTGTTAACATTTGCATTTATTAATTTAAGCCTTTTACAATTAAGGAGAACCATGCCTGACCGTAAGCGTGGATTTAAAGTACCATTTTATCCATTAACCCCCATATTAGGATTGGCCAGTTGTGTGGGATTGGCCTTTTATCTTAATCCTAATGCAGTTATTTATGGTGTTTCATGGATCCTAATTGGAATTATGGTTTTTTCCTTAAACAAGTGGCGTATTAAGCGAAAGTTAAAATCCCCATAAATTTGGCATAATATGGCTCAAAACTTTTTAGATGATACATAAGAAGTAAAAAAAGTAACCAAGAAAAAATTATCTATAGAAGTTTAACTAAAAATTTATATAATTATAACTTAAATCCATATAATTCAGTGTATTTTTAAAATTTATAGCTTGTTAAAACAATAATTTATGTATTATTGATAAGATTCGTTTAAATTATTAGCGAAAGATTGATTAATTAATATTATTGGAGAGTTAAATTATGGAGCTGGAAAACGGAATAAAAAAGATAAAAGAATCCGTATGGGAGATACCCACGAGTTATAAGAGAGGAATGCGCGTTCCGGGAAGGGTTTATCTGGATGATGAATCAATCAAAACTGTAGAGAGGGGAGCACTGGATCAGGTTGCTAACGTGGCCTGTTTACCGGGAATACAGAAATTTTCCTTAGCCCTTCCAGATATACATTTTGGATATGGATTTAGTATAGGAGGAGTAGCTGCATTCAGCTCCAGGACTGGTGTAATAAGTCCGGGTGGAGTTGGATTTGATATCAACTGTGGTGTAAGATTCTTAAAAACAAATCTGACAGAAAGTGAAGTTAAACCAAAGATCAAAGAACTGGTGGATGTTTTATTTACAAACGTTCCATCAGGACTAGGAAGTAAAGGAAAAATTAGACTAAAACCAGGGGAAATAGATGATGTACTGAACCTCGGTGCCCAGTGGGCTGTGGAAAATGGCTATGGCTGGGAGAAGGACCTGGAATTTCTGGAAGAAGAGGGCAGAATGGAAGCAGCAAATGCAGATAAAGTATCTGATAAAGCAAAAAAACGGGGAATACCTCAGTTAGGTTCACTAGGATCGGGAAATCATTTCCTGGAAGTGCAAAAGATAGATGAAATATTTGATGAGGAAACAGCCCGTGTTTTTGGATTGGATGAATGTGAAATTACCGTTATGATCCACACTGGCTCTCGTGGATGCGGTCATCAGATTTGCTCCGATTACCTCCGTGTGATGGACAAGACAGCAAAAAGATACAACATAGACATACCAGACAGGCAACTTGCTTGTGCACCTGTAGATTCACCAGAAGCGCAGGATTACTTCCAGGCCATGGCAGCCGGTGCGAACTTCGCATGGACCAACCGGCAGATGATTGTTCACTGGGTAAGGGAATCATTTGAACAGGTCTTCAATCAAACTGCAGAAGATATGGATATAAATATTGTCTACGATGTGGCTCATAACATTGCAAAGAAGGAAGTACACAATATAAAAGGTAGAGATACTGATGTTTATGTTCATCGAAAAGGAGCAACCCGTGCCTTTGGACCAGGCCGTAAGGAAATACACAAAGATTATAGGGCAGTTGGCCAGCCAGTATTAATACCCGGTACAATGGGTACATCCTCCTATATTTTACATGGAACTGACGCTGCCATGGAGGACACATTTGGCTCCACTGCACATGGTGCTGGCCGTAAAATGAGCAGGGCAGGGGCAAAAAAAATCTATGATGGAGAAGAAGTTAAAAAATCACTCAATAGCAGGGGAATTGTTGTCAATGCCACTTCCATGCCCATACTTGCAGAAGAATCCCCTGGGGCCTATAAAGATATTGATGAAGTGATTAAAACTGTCCATGAAACTGGTATATCCTTACTTGTTGCTCGGATGATTCCATTAGGTGTGGCTAAAGGATAATTAATCTGTTCATTAGAAAAAAAATAATTATATAATTAAACGGAGAATTTTTACTTTGACAATTGGAATAATCGGTGGAACTGGGATATACGAGATTGTTGAACTGGGGGAAGATGTGAAAACCAGGGTGATAGATACTCCATATGGACCTTCACCAGAGATGTCACTATTCAAGCTGCATGATAAGGATGTAGTTTTCATGTCCCGGCATTCAGTGGGACATGCAAAACCACCACATATGATTAATTACCAGGCAAATATTTGGGCCATGAAAGAAATGGGTGTTGAAAGGATAATGGCCACCAATGCAGTTGGTTCCCTGGATATGCCCATCAAACCCGGTGATTTGGTTGTTCCCCATGACTTCCTGGATTTCACCAAGATGAGAAAAAACACCTTCTACGATGATCGGGTGGTTCATGTAGATGTTACAGAGCCCTACTGTCCCGAGTTAAGGGATATTTTAATTTCCTCAGGCCAGGTAATAGGTGAAGGTGTTTATATATGCACTGAAGGCCCTCGTTTTGAGACAACGGCGGAGATACGGATGTACCGTCGTTTAGGGGGAACAGTCGTAGGTATGACTGGTTTACCTGAATTAGTGCTTGCCAGGGAACTGGAAATGTGTTATGCTAGTATTTGCACTGTATCTAACTACGGAGCCTCCATATCGCCAGTTAAACTCACCATTGATGAGGTTTTTGAGGAAGTGGAGAAGAAACGGCTGTTACTGATTGAACTTATCTCTGATATCATTTCGAAAATCCCGGAAAACTGTTCCTGTCCATGTGTACATGCATTGGAGGGGGCAGAAGTCAAACCTTCACTTGAATCTGAAGACTTATAATTAACATGTAACAAAAAAGTTTTAAAGATCGTCTAAAATATAAATGGATTAACATGTTAAATGAACTACAAAAAGAAATTATACGACTTAAAAAGGATAAAAATGCCATTATCCTGGCTCATAACTATCAAACAGGGGATATACAGGAAATTGCTGACTTTGTCGGTGACTCACTAGGGCTGTGTATTAAAGCATCAGAGATAACAGACTCTGACCTGGTGGTCTTCTGTGGAGTGGATTTCATGGCGGAAACAGCGTACATCTTAAATCCATATAAGAAGATAGTACTGCCTGATCGGGAAGCAGAATGCCCTATGGCGCACATGCTACCTGCAGATGAAATTAAGAGAGCTAAAAAGAAATATCCTGATGCGGCAGTCGTTTTATATGTTAACACGCTGGCTGAAGCTAAAGCAGAAGCAGATATATTGTGCACATCATCCAATGCCGTGACTGTTGTGGAAAGCCTGAGTGAAGATCAAATACTCTTCGGCCCTGATATGAACCTGGCAGGCTACGTCTCCAGACAGGTGAATAAGGAGATAATCCCCATACCTGAAGGAGGGCACTGTTACGTGCATAAGATGTTCCATACTGGTGATATTGCATTTGCCAAGGAGAAATATCCCGATGCTGTTCTTCTGGTCCATCCAGAATGTGATCAGGAAGTTCAGGATGTGGCAGATGAAATATTAAGCACCGGTGGTATGATGCAGTACGTTGCTCAGTCAGATAAGCAGACTTTCATTATTGGTACCGAGGTAGACCTGGTAACCGGGCTTAGAAGGGATAATCCTGATAAAATCTTCATACCACTTTTAAGCGAAGCAATATGTACTAACATGAAGCTGCACACCTTGGAGAAGGTTAAAAACGCACTTTTAAATGAGGAACATTTGGTAACTGTTGATAAGGAAATTGCAGATAAAGCCAGAAATGCTGTGGAACGAATGTTAGAGGTATCCTGATAACTTTAATGGGTGGATACATGGATAAATGGTATTTAAATCGTTTTACTCTTATTGGGGCTGTACTGATACTACTGGCTGTACTGATTTATGGCCTGGAATTTTTAAAGGGTCCTGCAACTTCTCTTTTTTATTCTCTGCTTTTAGGGTCATCGGAAGGGAAAACAGTTTTATTTTTAATTTTCATGGGTAGCTTACTCATTTTAAATCCCATTTTATCATCAGGTAAAATTAGCATTAAATTTGCATCAAGAGACATATGGGATAGTAAAAGATATCTGAAGTACGCCATCATCCTGGTTTTAATTACATATATTGTTGGTATTTTTATAGAGATATGGTTGAGGGTTAACTTTGGTGTGTCTTTATTTACAGTATTCATATCCTTAAATCCAGATGTTACTTCCACCAGCATAATGCACAGCCACGTTTTTAAGTCAGCCTTGGGCTCCATAGTTAACAGTTTAGGTGTGGTATTACCTTTAAACATACATACTGGTGAATCCCTTTTTCAGTATATATCGCCAGTAGCTTACCTAATTGTTGTTACATTACCCCTGACCTACATTGCCAGTCTGATTTCTATGGGCAACAGAATGGGGTTTTATAGGTTGATTATAGCCTTTTCAGCTTCACTTGTCATGATTGGAATGTTTGATGGTGGATTATTCTCAAATCCTGCGATAATAGGTTTTGCAGGGCTTTTAGGAATGTACTTTATAGAAGAGCCATTTTCACCGGGTAATTTAATGAAACCTGCAGCCATTGTTTTGGTGATCATACTTTTAGGATTAACCATGGAAGTAGCTGGTTCCAACCCTGATTACACCCAGCTAACGTTGATTAATCAGATCCAGCCGGTTGAATGGAATGGATACGAGGTTTTAAGCGAAGATAATAATACAGTGATACTTAAAAGTACTCAGAATGACAGAACGAACTTGATAAGTCTGTTTAATACTCTGATGGGTAAAACTGATGCATTCTTCATCACCTGGAATTTCTATTCATATATCTGAATTGATATAAATCAAACTTCCAGCATAATATAAATTGCTCAAACTACATTAACATCAACTTTAATTAAATTTTAATACATAAATCGTTAATTGGTGATTAATAAAAACATGAAAATAAGTATAATAATCCCCACCTATAATGAGGAAGAATACCTTCCCTATCTATTGGAAAGCATAAAAAGACAGGACTTTACAGATTATGAAGTGATAATTGCTGATGCAAATTCCACGGATCGAACCAGAGAAATCGCAAAAGACTACAATGCCAAAATTGTAGATGGTGGAATGCCTGCAGTGGGTAGGAATAAGGGTGCTGCAGCAGCCCAGGGTGAATTCCTCTTGTTTTTAGATGCAGATGTCATTATGACCAGGGGATACCTTAAAAGTGCTATTCAGGAATTTGTAGAGGAAGGGTTGGGCATTGCTATCAGCCAGATATACCCCATGAGTGATAAAAACTTTGATATCCTATCCCATGAATTCGCCAACTTCTTCATGAAATATGTGGAAACATTAAAACCCCATGGAGCCGGTTGCTATGGCATATTAACACGAAAAAAACTACACGATGCAATAGGGGGATTTGATGAAGAGTTAGATTTTGGAGAAGACACTGATTATATAGAAAAACTGGCATACCTTCACTATTTCAAGGTCTTAAGAGATGCAACCCTCTTCGTTTCCACTAGAAGAACCAATGAAGAAGGAAAGACAGGAATAGCCCTTAAATATGCAAAAAGTACCTTTTACCAGTTCACTGGTAGAAAGATAAGCGCAGACAAATTGAACTATAACTTTGGACACAAGAATGAGAGAAAAATGATATTATACGGTGTCTGCGGTGAAGGGATGGGCCACGCTATACGCAGCAGTGTTATTATCGACCATCTCCTTAAGAAAAATGATGTAACCATATTTGCAAGTGATCGGGCTTATCAGTATCTATCAAGTAGATACAGCGATGTTTATGAAATAGAAGGATTTAATACTGTATATGAAGAAAATCAAGTGAAAAATCGCCGGACTTTTATAAAAAATATTAAAGATGTTCCTCAGGACTTAGGAAAGAACCTTTATTTAATGTATAATGTTGCAAAAGCCAAGAAACCAGATCTCATAATATCGGACTTTGAATTCTACTCCAACCTATTAAACAAAATATTTAGAATACCCCTGGTGAGCCTGGACAACATGCATGTGATAACCCAGTGCTATGTTGATGTACCAGAAGAATTCCGGGCAGACCGTTTCCGGGCGGCAAGTGTGGTGAAATCCTTTATCCAGCGCCCTAAATATTACCTGATAACCAGCTACTTCTTCCCCCCAGTTAAAAATCCAGCTAAAGTAACGATGTTTCCCCCAATCTTACGGGATAAGGTCATGGAGCTTGAACCTACTATAGGGGATCATATACTGGTTTATCAGACCAGCGACTCCAACATGGAACTACTCAAATTATTAAGGCAAATAGATGATGAGTTCATAATATACGGCTTTCATAAAGATGAAAAAGATGGAAACCTAACCTTTAAAAGCTTCAATGAAGACGAATTCTTCCAAGACCTGGCATCTGCCCAGGCTGTTATAACCAATGGTGGGTTCAGCTTAATATCTGAAGCTTTATATCTTGAAAAGCCCATATATAGTATACCAGTAAAAAAACAATTTGAACAGATATTGAATGCCATATACTTGGATAAACTTGAATATGGAGAATTCCATACAGATCCCAATAAGGAAACCTTGGAGAAATTCCTCACCAACCTGGATTATCACCGGGAAAAAATCAAATTGAAGTTCAAACATGACTGTAACCAGGCCATATTTAACAGATTGGATGAAATATTAGATGAATTAAGTTGAATGAATTGATGATTGAATTAAGTTGAATGAATTTTTAAATAATTGAATTTCTTTTATGTTCCAGTAAAGAGAATAAGGGGATTTTAGATGTCGTCCCATAGAAAAGTAGTAAACCTTCCTTTGCACGGGGGACACGCACCAAAATGGTTGTTCCACCGTATGGTTAAATTAACCAGGGGGATAACCGAAACATTACTTTATGAATATGATAGTGCTGAGTTTTTAAGGCGAGTATCTGATCCTTACTGGTTTCAGGCCCTATCCTGCGTAATCGGGTTTGATTGGCACTCCTCAGGCACCACTACCACGACCTGTGGGGCTATGAAGTCGGCCATCAACCCGGAGGAGCACGGGATCTTTGTGGCGGGTGGAAAGGGGCGGGCTTCCCGGAAAACACCTGCTGATATTGAAAATGCAGGGGATATGTTCTCCCTTTCCTCCAGTAAAATTGATAAACTCATTTATGCAAGCAAGATATCTGCAAAAATTGATAACTCCTGTATCCAGGACGGCTACCAGCTCTACCACCACTCCTTCCTCATAACTGAGAAGGGAGACTGGGCGGTGATACAGCAGGGTATGAACGATAAGAACAAGTACGCCCGCCGGTACCATTGGTTATCAGAGGATGTGGTTGAGTATGTGGATGAACCTCACCAGGGAATATGCTGTGATAAGGTGGAATCTGAATCATTGAACATGACTGCCTCTGAAAGTGCAGAAAGCCGTAAAATTAGTGTAGACCTTCTATGCGATAATCCCGAGCATTTAAAGAAGTATTTCAAGGATAAAACACCACTTAAAAGTCAATGCCAAACCAGACTGGATGAGTACGTTAAAGAATTTAGAATGCCCAGGCACCACCCGGTACTGGATATGGATCTATCGGATAGGGAATTTATCGTATTAAAAAATGCATACGAATTACAACCATCCAACTATCAGGATATGATTTCCCTGGAGGGAATGGGGCCAAAGAAAATCAGGGCGTTAGCATTGATCTCTGATTTAATCCATGGTTCAAATCCCAGCTGGAAGGACCCGGTGAAGTACAGTTTTACTCATGGTGGAAAAGATGGCTATCCCTATCCTGTGGACCGTGAAGTCTACGATCACTCAATCCAAACACTTAAAGACGCTCTGGAAGGAGCAAAACTCGAGAGGAATGATAAATATAACGCTATTAAAAGGTTGGAAGCATTGATTAATGAATAATGACTAGGTGGAAATCGAATGAGTAGTAATGGGGATATGATAAAATGGTGTCAAAATCCAATAAATCTTCCAAGATTCTTGAAGAAACAGTTATGGAAGTAAAAAGAAACCTTAAAAATAAAATTCAGGACATTAAAGTAGAAAGAGCAGTGATTGGAATATTTTTTACAGGTACATGTTTGAATACTGGGCATGCTGGTATCTGTGCCACGCCAATTAAAGAAATTCCAGAAGCTGTCTGCTGCCCAAGTTCTGTTAGGGCTATGCCGAATGCTGGACATTTGACAGAAAGATCAGTAGAAAAATATTTGGATGATGCATTGTCCGGTATACCAATGAAAAGAACAATGGGGGTAGCTGTTTTATCTGCACTATCCAGTTACTGTTGGGAAGAAGGGCTAGTAGATGGTTATAATATGAAGGTGGATGTAGATGCAACAGAATGTCTCCATCTCAGCGATGATACATATGCAGTACTTATCGGTGCAATAGTTCCAGTTTTAAGAATTTTAAAAGGAAGAAAAATGGATTTTTCTGTTATTGAGCTCGATCCTAGAACGCTTAAAGAAGATGAAATGACCTTCTATGTTCCTGTAGAAAAAACTGCCGATACGGTGCCTAAAGCCGATATACTTATTGTAACAGGGACAACATTGATAAATGGTACATTAGAAGGCATTTTAAAATTGGCTCGTCCCGAAACCCAGGTAGTTGTACTGGGACCTACATCAAGTATTTTACCTCATGCCTTTTTTAGAAGAGGAGTGAACGTTTTAGGAGGGGATATCATTACAAATCCGGGAAAAATGCTTGACACACTGGCCGAAGGAGGTTCGGGTTACCATCTTGGTAAATCTGCAGATAAGGTGGTAGTCACTGCTAAATATAGGTTAAAATGATTTATATAATGGTTATATAAAAACAAACAAGTTTTAAACCAATGAATTCATGATAATGTACTTATTTTTATTCCCTTTAAAATTATTTTTATTGTTTTCCTTTAAAATTATGTCTTTCTTTAATTATTCTTGTTTAGATATTTAATCTGAACAAAAAGAAGGTAATTTTTTTATAAGCTGACCATTAATCCGAATTATAGCAAAAAAATTACCATCAAAAATTTACTAGCCATCATAATAGTAACTTTTATTAGCTAATTTTAATTAATTTTAAATGGGATACTCTAATTTGTTGGGGGCACGTTTATCTGCCTAGCTATCTTGATCTTATGCATTGCTTAAAAAAATAGGGAAGTTGATAGTATATGACATATATTGCTGAAGTGTTAGAAAATTTGAAGGTAAAAAATCCTAATGAACCAGAATTCATACAGACTGCAACTGAGATTTTAAATTGTCTTTATGTGGTATTTGAAAGACATCCAGAATTTCAAAAAGCGAAGATTTTAGAGAGATTTGTCGAACCTGAAAGAATGATCATGTTTAGAGTACCATGGGTAGATGACAACGATGAAGTACAAGTAAATCGAGGTTATCGTGTTCAGTTTAACAGTGCACTTGGGCCATACAAAGGAGGGCTTCGTTTTCATGAATCTGTAAATTTATCGGTTATTAAATTTTTAGCAATGGAACAGATTTTAAAAAACAGTCTCACTGGTATGCAAATTGGTGGTGCTAAAGGTGGATGTGATTTTAATCCAAAGGGCAAATCTGATGCTGAGGTTATGAGATTCTGCCAAAGCTTCATGGCAGAACTTAAAAATTATATTGGGCCGGATATAGATATCCCTGGCGGAGATATTGGTGTAGGTTTAAGAGAAGTAGGATTCTTATTTGGGCAGTATAATAGAATGGTAAACAGGCACAATTGCGTACTGACTGGAAGTGGAGTAGAATATGGTGGTTCCTTGGTTAGAAAAGAAGCCACTGGTTATGGTCTTATTTATATAGTTGAAGAGGCTTTAAAAGCAAGAGGAGAAAAGCTTGAGGGTAAAAAAATCATAATTTCAGGTTCTGGAAATGTGGCTATATATACAGCAGAAAAGGCCATACAACTTGGAGCAACTGTTATTGCTATGTCTGATTCACAAGGTTATATTTATGATGAAGATGGAATTTCTGTTCCCTTTGTAAAACAAATAAAAGAAGTTGAAAGAAAACGTATTCATGAATACTTAAAATACCATCCAGATACCATCTATAATGAAGGAAGTAGAGGTATTGAAAACATAAAATGTGATATAGCCCTTCCATGCGCAACTCAAAATGAGTTAGATGCAAATTCAGCAAGAAAACTCGTTGAAAATGGGGTTAAATATGTTGCAGAAGGAGCAAATAAGCCTGCAACTCCTGAAGCTACTGATTTGTTAATAAGATCGGGAGTGGTGTTCTTACCAGGAAAAGCAGCTAATGCCGGAGGAGTTGCAACCAGTGTATTTGAAATGGCTCAAAGAAGCTCCAATATACGCTGGTCATTTGAAGAGGTTGACGACAGATTAAAAAGAACTATGGTTAACATATACAGAAATATCGATAAAGTTGCCACAGAATATGGATTTGAAGGTAATTATGTAATGGGTGCTAATATTGCCGGATTTCTTAAGGTAGCTAAGGCTATGATGGCTCAAGGAGTTGTCTAAATAAGATTGGGTAGAAAACATCATGTTAATGGATTTTTTTGATATTTAAAATGTTATCATAGGTCCAGCATTTATCAATTATAACCCATCTTTTATTTTTATTAATATTATTTTATTTCCAATTATTTTTAATTAAAATACACACTAGGTTGGTTTTAAGTTAAAATCGATACTATTTTTCTTTACAGAGAAAATACTTATTTATTGAGCTGTTTTTTTTAGAAATACTTAAATGAAAAGTATTATATTTTGAAAATGCCAATTAGAGATAAGTTTAAAAAAATTGTACATTTGATGATCATGTACGTGAAATATAAATTAGATAATTGGCCCCCTCCTTTAGAAATGTTAGTTTTTGGTTTGCAATGGTTAGCTGTGATCATTCCCACCATACTCATCATAGGTGCTGTTGTAGGATCTATCCATGGGGAATCTTATATTCCCTACTTGCAGAAGTTGATGATTTTGATGGGGATCATGCTGCTTGTTCAGACTCTATGGGGACATAAGCTACCTTTGGTAATTGGACCAGCAACTGTGCTTTTGATTGGTGTTCTAGCAACTTTGGATCAGGGAGCAGGAGCAATTAATACATCCATAATAATTGGCGGTGGCATTCTAGCACTACTTGCAGGTGGCGGACTCTTCAAATATGTTGAAAAACTTTTCACACCCAAGGTTATAATTGTCATTTTGATGCTCATAGCTTTTACCCTCACTCCGACTATTCTTAATCTTATAACAGCCGGAGGGATAGTTGCACCTGTGAACAACTTTATATTTGCCTTATTTTTACTTTTAATTGCATTTATAGCTCACGGGTTCCTTAAAGGATTGTGGAAGTCAACATTACCACTATGGATCATGTTGCTGGGAAGTTTTGGATACTACGGTATCTTTAAAGTTATGTCTCCAGTTCAGGACCTGTCAGTAGTGGCACTTCCTGGAAATTTCATGGTACTGGCTGTTCCTGATGTTGGTGTTGTCATTGCATTTTTAATTTGCTTCCTTGCCCTTGCAATAAATGATTTGGGCTCTATACAAGCTATAGGATCACTTTTGAAGGCAGATAAAATGAAAGATAGGGTCCGGAGAGGAATCACTACAACGGGTTTAGGTAATGTTTTAGCGGGTTTTTTGGGAGTTATTGGGCCAGTAAATTATTCCATGAGCCCTGGAATTATATTTTCTACAAAATGCGCATCCAGATTCACCCTGATACCCGTTGGGATAATTCTTCTCATATTATCTTTTTCACCCATGGCCATAGGAATTATGAGCAATATTCCATCTCCAGTGATTGGTGCTGTTTTAATCTACATAATGACAGCACAAATTGGAGCTGCATTACTAGTTAGTGTGGAGAACAACGTATTTACAAGCCTGGATGATGGAATTATCATAGGCATGCCCATACTTCTTGGAACGGTGTTGGCATTTCTACCACCAACCTTATCAGCACAACTTCCCACAATAATCAGGCCTATAATTGCTAATGGATTTGTCATGGGAATTTTAGCAGTTCTTTTACTGGAACACATCATTTACAGAGATAAATCTGAAGAAAACCAGGAATAGAGACCATTAAGATTGGAAAGATTTTATAATCATTATACGCTGAATTTAAGATCTATTCATTAATAAACAGAACTTGCGACTATCTATTTTGCTTCTGAATTAAAAATTCTATTTCATTACACAAATTTATGGATTCTAAGTATTGGGTGTTAAATATTATCATTTCATAGTATTGTTCTATAGTGGTATCTAACAATTGATTTATAGCCAATAGGAGGTTAATCAATGGCATTTAAATGTGGACAAAAACCAGGTACAGGACGATATGTTTGTACTGGCTGTGGAGAAGATTTATATCTTGATGATGATAGCGATAAACTGCCTCCATGTGCCAAATGTGAAAAATGTGAATTTAAACAGGTTAAAACTTTTCTGACATACCTTTTATTTTATAAGGTGGTAAATTCTTATAAACCTTTAATACATGTAAATTGAATTTCTAAAACTATTTGGATTATTTAAAACCTAATATCATACAAAATAAATATACAATATAGTTTGTTTATGTAGATAATAAAATTAGTATTTCATCATTTCTAAAGGTAAAAATAATTATTTGGTAAAAATCCAATAATAACAGAGTAGGGAAAAATTATGAACACGATGCTCTATGTTACTGGAATTAATTCAGAAGAAAATTTAAAAACCAGTATCATGGAATTATTTCTTAAATCCACAAGTAATCTGGAATGGCTTTCACCTGGAGACATAGTTTTACTTAAACCTGCATTGAACTCACCCTGTCCATATCCATCCACCACCCATCCCCTGGCAGTCAGGGTTATCTCAGAAATTATCCTGGAAAGAGGGGCAAAGGTTGTGGTGGGTGATCAATCCGGAATAAGAAGCGTACTCCATGGCCGGAAAGGAGTTGTAAGAGGTAATAGCAGAGAGAATTATATAAAATCAGGCATGGGAACAGAGAAAGATAATTTCATAGCTTTTGAGCAAGAGGGTTGGGATGATGGGTTCAATAACTACCAGATGCCTGGGACTCAATCCTGGCATAACGGTTTTTATATAACAAAATGGGTGGAGAAGGCAGATCATATAATAAACTTGCCACGCATAAGCACCCATACCCAGGCAGGAGCTACTCTTGGATTTAAAAACATGATAGGACTGCTTAGAGAAGATAGCAGAATGGAATACCATGCCAATGGACCATACAATAATATAATGAAGTTTAATGCCAGGGGAAGTTCCCTTAAATCGGTAAATGATCATACAGGTACATTCCTGGAAAAAATTGTAGAAATAAGTGATTCTATACAGGATAAGCATAGATTAACTCTTTTTGTAGCAACCAAGGCCCAGACTACATTAGGTCCTGATAGGCAACTCTTCGAGATTGGAAAGCTTAAACTGGCTAAAGCATATGTGACCAACATTAAACCGGGACTTATATTTGCAAGCCAGGACCAGGTGGCAGTGGAAGCCTTTGCACTGGCATTATTAAAATGTTTAAGGAAAGAATTACCAGCAAAAGCGAGGATGCTGGAGCGGCTGATATTATTTGCCAGTAATAACACTAATAAATTGGATAAAATTCCAGTCAGAGACCATCCTTATATAAGACATTCATTATATAGGGGTCTGGGTGAATTCCCCTCTAAAATTAAGTTTAAAAATATGTCTATTGATATACAGAATATTCTCACTGAAATATTGCAGGAATAAACTCGGTTCATATGTTTTTTTTAATAATTTCATTTATTTGAACTTAAAATAACCGAAAAGACTATATGCTATCCTGGCACATTCAGTAACTTCATTAATTTTCAATACAAAAAAATCCCTAACAAAATCTTATGTTGTTGTGAATTTTATGGATCAGGAAAAAAATCATAAAATCGTTATTACACCACACAGGTTGGGAATGAGGGAGAAAATATTTTTTCTCCTTTCAGGAATTGTGGTCAGCATCCCCATCACCCTATTTTTAAGTGCAGTTGGCCAGAGTTTCTATGATTTCCTACCACTTATATATTCAGAGATTATCACCATAGTGCTTTTAGCACCATTTATTGAAGAGTTTGCCAAGGCTTATCCATTGTTTTACCGTTATTCCCTTAGTGAACGTTCTCTATCAATTCTGGCTTTGTTAGTGGGGCTGGGATTTGGTATAACAGAATTTTTTATCTACGTGTTCCTCTATGATGTTTCATTTGTAATTAGATTACCAGGGTTGTTTTTCCACGCGGCAACCACATCTTTAACTGCCTTTGGAATTGCCAGAAGTAAACCCATCCGTTTCTACCTCCTGGCTGTTTTCATGCATTCATTGGCTAACCTTATGGCCATATTTGACCAGTTTATCCCAGTTCTGGTGGTAACCTTTTTTACTTACTTCCTATCCTGGATATTCTATATGAAAACCACAGAGAGATATCTGGATGCAGAGAAATATCAGGAGCCTGTACAAAGATTCTGAAATAAATTAAAATACAGGAAAATCCCCTTATGTTGAAGTTGTTAATCAGTTTACTAAAAAATAAAATAGAGATTTTCACTCTACTTTTTAACCAATGGCATCAATGGCTTAGATATGTCCTTATTGTTAATAACCCAATATAATCTGTCCTGCAAATCCTGCATGGATACTTCATGGATTTTAACACCTTTATCTTTTATTGAGAATGGTTTTCCATCATTATAGGAAGGATCTCCTAATCGTACTCTACCAGTTTGCATATTTATACCGCTGATCATCACGTAATGGGTTCCATAGGTTTCTAAAAAGGAGCGAATCTTTATAATTACTGGCACACCATTAGCCAAATAGGATTGTATAGAGTTCCATCCAGTGAAACTCTCCATGGTCATGGAGTAGTTGGTATCATACTTATTGTTTACTGCATTCACAGCTGCTATCATACCATTCTGGCTTGTACCTGTATAATAATCGGAACCCCCAACATTAGCTAGATAACTTTCACTTAAACTCAAATTGTAATGGGAGAAAGCCATCTTCAGCGCAGATGGACCGCAGGTGTATTCTGTGGTTTGATGATGATAGGTATAACTTAGTTGAGTCCAGCCTAATGTCTCAGACCAGGGGGTAATGCTTACATAGTTGGGAAGTCTTTTGTTGGTGTTGTAGAAGTTCATTATGCTGCTGTATGTGTAAGTTAATGTTTCGTAGCGCATGGTACCCAAATTAGTGTTGGCGAAGTTGGGTAATCTACCATTTGTATTTATGAATTGATTGATACTGTTTGCGAGGGTTATATACTGTGATTTGGTTAGTGTCCCGCTTTTTACAGATTCACTGGGTTTTGATGGAACAGCTAGATTTTTAATAGTTATACTACTACTAATACCACTGTTAACATTGGTTGTGCTTTTAGTTAACAGGTAAAGGAACTGTGGAGATGTCACATTCTCACTACCAACCGTAACTGCCGATGGTAAGTGACCATTGGACTCTATATATGATTTAACTGATGATGCTGATTTTGCGATTTGAGTTGGTGAAACACCAGTACCTGGTGTTGGTGGTGTTGGTTTGCTGATTGTTGACCATGGTTTTACTGAAACATAGTTGGGAAGTCTTTTGTT
>Ga0208462_1000139_pt1 | contig 99655 bp, 76 predicted proteins | sample AD_SCU001_MetaG_FD_184452 | JGI IMG/M metagenome (GOLD analysis project Ga0208462, IMG submission 184452) | Active sludge microbial communities of municipal wastewater-treating anaerobic digesters from China - AD_SCU001_MetaG (SPAdes) (version 2) | ecosystem: Engineered > Bioreactor > Anaerobic...
TTTTCCAGTTAAACAACGTATTGTCACTTATTCCTAATTCAGCTGCTATGGTTTTTACTGATTTCCCCGATTCCAAAACCAACTTTACTGCGGATACTTTGAATTCTTTATCAAAGCTTCTTCTGAGAATTTTCTCTGTCATTTTTGCTCCTATATTTATTATTACTATTTAAATATAGTTGCTTTTCTTATTGTTTATTTAATAGGGTACGGTTCAAAAAGCACGTTAGGAAGTGAAACATATCATCTGATTTTTTACCTTCCTTAGACAACTTGAAATTCCATTTTATGTTGAACCAATACACTCCATTCCATTTTTAGAGAAAAGAATCATCATTTTGAGACACACTATACAATAGAACTATTATAAAGTTTTATAATTTTATCAGTTTCATTATATTTCATTTTGGTGTGATTATTAGTATAAAATTGTGAGTTGTTATTTTGTTTGTCTAAAAAACTCAAAATAATTGTTAGTGATTTTAAAATAGAACATTTATTTAGAATATTCTTAAACCTATCATTTAGAATTAAATTTTTCAAAACCAAATAAGATAATTGATATTTTGGAATAATAAATTATGATTAAAAGTATTATCAGCCGATTTTTATTAAGTCTATCATTTTTTGCACCGTTTGGATATAGTTTAAGACCTTGGCTGCATCGTATCAGGGGTGTTAAAATAGGTAAAAATGTCTGGATAGCTAAATCTGTATATTTGGATGAATTGCATCCAGATGATATCGAAATTGGTGATAATTCGATAATTAACTATAGAACTACAATATACACTCACTCATACTTTGGACCACGACAGAAAAAGAGTACGGGCAAAGTGATTATTGGTAAAGATGTGTATGTTGGACCACATTGTTTGATACTGCCAGGGGTAAAGATAGGTGATTGTTCAGTTATTAAAGGTGGAACAGTTGTAACACGAAATGTACCGCCAAATACTTTCTGGGGAATGCCTAACTCCGGACCACTAGCAAGAATTACTGTCCCTCTAACACCAGGACACACACAAGAAGAATTTGTAAAGGGACTTCGTCCAATAAAAAAGAAGAAAATTACCCCCGAGGTTTAATCAAATTAATTTTATGGATTTTTTAAAACAATATATAAAGGGAAAGAAGATATCATGAGTGAAATCACTGTGGTTAAAGAATTTATTATTGAAAATTTTCTTTTTGGCGAAGAAGAACAACTTTTGCTTGATACAGATTTTTTCGATGAAGGTATTATAGATTCTACCGGTGTAATAGAATTAGTAAGTTTCTTAGAGGAAAGATTTAACATATCTGTTGATGATGAGGAACTGATTCCAGAAAATCTATCCAGTTTACAAAATATAAATCTATTCCTTCAGAAAAAGCTTAACAAGAAGGATGCTTAAGCATGTGTGGTATTGCAGGTATTGTTAATCTAGGACATCAGCAACCAATTGCTCTTGATGCACTTAAGCGGATGGTCTCTATTCAGCAATACCGTGGACCAGATGAAACCGGCGCTTATTTTGATGACTATATAGGGTTAGCTCATGCACGACTAAGTATTATAGATTTAAAGGATGGTACTCAACCAATCCATAATGAAGATAAATCCCTCTGGATAATTTATAATGGAGAAGTTTTTAACTATCCAGAACTTAGACAAGAATTACTTAAATGTGGTCATAAGTTCTACACAACAAGTGATACTGAAGTTATTTTACATTTATATGAGGAAAAAGGGACCAATTGCTTAAATCAACTAAATGGGCAATTTGCCTTTGCAATCTGGAACTCAAAGAAAAGAACCTTGTTTCTCGCACGTGATAGAGTTGGGATTTTACCACTGCATTATACAATCCACAATCAGCGATTATACTTCGCTTCCGAAATAAAGGCTATTTTTGCTAATAAAGAAATTAATCGTTCTGTAGATCTCGAATCTCTAGATCAAATTTTTACATTCTGGACTACACTCCCGGGGAGGACTGTTTTTAATTATATAAAAGAACTGCCTCCAGCACACTATATGTCAGTTTCACCGTACGAAATTAAAATTGATAAATACTGGGATATTAATTTTTCAAGTAACACAGAAACATTAAAAATAAAGAGTGATGATTTAGTAAATGAGATATCTGAAACGCTAATGGATTCTGTTAAAATTCGTTTGCGTGCGGATGTTCCTGTTGGCACTTATCTCAGTGGAGGTCTGGACTCTTCTGCTTTAACTGAGACTGTTAAAAAGAATTTTAATAATGAGCTTCGATCATTCGGTGTCAGATTTGAAAATAAAGATTATGACGAAGGCTGCTTTCAAAATGAAATGGTTGATTTTCTCAAAGTTAATCACTCAGAAATTATAGCAAGCAATGATGCAATTGGAGAGAATCTAGAAAATGTTCTATGGCATACAGAAAAACCTTTATTAAGAACAGGTCCTATACCATTATATATTTTATCTGGATTGGTTAATCAAAGCGGTTATAAAGTTGTACTAACTGGAGAAGGTGCTGATGAAATCTTTGGTGGGTATGATATTTTCAAAGAAGCAAAAATCAGAAATTTTTGGGCTAAAGATCCTGACTCTAAACTCAGACCATTACTATTAGGAAGATTATATCCGTACATTTTTAAAGATGATAGACTAAAGCAAACACTTATCGCCTTCTTTAAAAACGGAATTGATAATCCTGACGATCCATTCTTTTCACACAACATAAGATGGAAAAATACTAGTAAAATAAAAAACTTTTTCTCCGAACAGGTAAAAGATTCAATCAAAGATTATAATAGCTACTCAGAGTTAAAAAAATTATTACCTGCTAATTATTTTGATTGGGATACAGTTTCAAAATCACAGTTTTTAGAATCGCTGATCTTTCTTAGTAATTACCTGTTGTCATCACAAGGAGATAGGGTTGCTATGGCACACTCAGTTGAGTTAAGAGTACCTTATCTTGACCACAGAGTTATTGAGCTTCTAGGGAAGGTGAATTCTGAGATCAAAATTAATGGGTTAAATGAAAAATACTTACTAAAGCAAGTGTTTAAGAACCGACTTCCTTCAAACATTGTAAAAAGATGGAAGAATCCTTACAGAGCTCCTATTCATAAAGCGCTGTTAAGTAACAATCTTAACCTGGTTAAAGAGTTCTGTTCTGAAGATGCCATAAACAAAACCGGCATTTTTAATTCAGTTAAAGTCTTGAAACTCATTAATAAGCTTGGAAAGTTAGACAAAGCAGGTGAATTTGATGAAATGGCGCTGATTGGTATAATATCAACACAAATAATTCATAAAAACTTTATAGAAGATTTTAATGCCACTCGTTTTGAGTCTGATAATTTTGACCAGTTTTATGATTTCAGATCTATAAACGATAAATTGAAAAAAGTTTTATAGATAGATTTTTATTAAGTATGGAAGTATTTGAACATTTCTTCAATAATATAGAAGTTTGTGAGGTTCGGGTAATATTAGCAAAAGGTGATAATTAAAGTTAGTACTGTAATTTTATCAACGTATAGAAATAAACCCAAGCAATATAAAATTTCTCAAATAATTTAATTCGGGATTTGACAAAAGTTTTTCTAACATTATTAAAAAACTAAATAAAATAATAGTTATAAATTGAAATAAAAGAGTAAGGTTAATTTTATGAAGTTCACAAAAGACTCGATTAATATTGAGCCGGCAAAAGAATTTGAAAAAATAAGTTCAAAGTTAAAAGAAGATGTTATCAAGAAGCTTAAGAAAAGAGGAGCGGTTGTTGGAATAAGCGGAGGAATTGATTCTTCTGTTGTTTTGGCAATTTGCGCTAGGACTTTTGGCTCAGACCGTGTTTTAGGTGTAATGATGCCCGAAAACGATTCCAATCCCGATAGTCTTAATCTGGCAAAAAAGCTTTCAGCTAAGTTCAATACAAAATATGTTGTCGAAAATATGACAGATGCATTAGCTGGGTTTGGCTGTTATAAAAGAAGAGATGATGCGATTAAAGATGTTTTCCCAGAATATAACAATAGCTACAAAGCAAAAATTACCTTGCCTTCTAATTTGTTGGAAAAAGAATCATTGAATGTTTTTCAATTAACTATTATAGCCCCGGATGGAAAAACAAAATCTGAAAGACTGCCGCTTAAAGAATATCTGCAGATTGTGGCTGCTTCAAATTTTAAACAAAGAAGCAGAATGAGTATGCTATATTATCATGCAGAATCCAGGAATTATGCTGTGATAGGTACAGGAAATAAGAATGAACACGAACAAGGATTTTTTGTGAAATATGGTGATGGGGGAGCTGATATAAAACCAATTGCACATCTATTTAAAACTCAGGTATTCCAACTTGCAGATTATCTTGAAGTTCCGGAAGAAATTAGGAAAAGAACTCCAACAACAGATACATATAGTGCTGAACAAACTCAAGAAGAATTTTTCTTCAGGGTTCCGTTTGGAATTTTGGATAGAATTTGGTTTGGCTGGGAACAGGGTATTCCATCAAAAAAAATTGCTGAAGTCTTAGAGCTGACTGAAGAAAATGTTGATTCGATAATTCGTGATACACAGCGGAAAATCAGAACGACAGAATATTTAAGAATGGAACCGCTTTAGCTGTTTCTATGTGTTAGCATATCAAGTAGTTTCTAATTTAAATATAAAGAAATACTATTTGAAATAAACTATGTTGTTGATACAGGATTTTTAAGTAAAGCACAGCTAATAGAATTAGTAATTAATTTTAATACTATATCTTATAATTAATAAAGTTGATTAAAAGAACAATTAATAGTATTCGAGATAAAGGTATTTCAAGAACTTATCAGAGTGTAGTTAGTGTTTTTGAAGACTTCTATTTTGAAGTGAAATATGACCTATCAACTTCTAGAGTTGTTAAACGCGAAGAATTAGATATTTCTGAAGATAGCAAAGTACATAGCGAAGAATATAAACCAACTAGAATCAGGCATTTTAGACTTTTAATAAAAATGTTACATCTTCCAGAATGCAGTGTCTTTGTTGATATGGGATCTGGTAAAGGAAGGATTCTGTTTATGGCAGCATTACAAAATTTTAAGAGAATCACAGGTGTAGAAATATCCAGCCAGCTTTGTAAAATTGCATTAAAAAATTATAAAAAATTTGAAAAAAAATTGAATCGTCCTTTAAATATTGAAATAGTAAATGAAGATGTTTTGAAATATAAAATAAAAGATGATGAGAATATTTTCTACTTTTACAATCCTTTTGACAATTATGTAATGGAAATCATTATTGAGAAAATTATGAAATCAATAACTGAGAATCCCAGAAAAGTTTGGCTTATTCTCAATAATTTTATTCCCTTCAGTGATATGATGGAGAGCAAATTTAAGTTAAGAGCGACTAAACAATTTATTTATGGGGGAACTGAAATTGCTATATATATTATTAATTAAAAGGTTTTTCCTAAAAGAAAGTAATTATATTTTACTAATAATTTGAACATGGTAGTATTATAAATTATAAAATCGTAGATATTGATTTAGACAAAGATAAGAGATGGGACAATTTTGTTCTGAATAATCCTAAGGGTTCTATCTATCACACTTCCAGCTGGCTGAGATCAGTTTCTTCTTCACTCGGATATAGTATGTATCCAATAGCTATCGAGGATTCTAATACGCTTGAATTAACTGGGATCTTGCCATTGGCTCAGGTAAAAAATGTTCTCTCTGGAAGTAAGTTAGTTTCTTTTCCACTTACCACCCATTGTGAACCGCTTGTGACTGAAGAACAAATAAGGAAAATCTATAGGAAACTAATTACTGAAATTCAAAAAAATGATTTTATTGAATTTCGTACTCTAGATTATACTAGCACTTTGGAAGGAGCAACTCTAAATGAGAATTTTCTGAATCATATTTTAGAATTGGAAAAGACTGAAGACAAAACTTTTCAAAAATTTCATGGCAATAGTGTCCGAGCCCTAATTAAAAAAACAGAAAAAAATAAACTTGATTTTGAAATAATTAATAATACAATTGGGTTGAAAGCTTTCTATTCTCTTTTTTCTGACTTAAGAAAAAGATTAGGACTTCCTATTCTCCCTTATAAATTTTTCAATAGCGTTTTTACAAATCTTATCAAAGATAACAGAATCATAATTCCTATTGTTAAACATAAAGATCTTATTATTGCGGCTGGTTTTATTTTAAAGTTTAAAGATACTTTTTACATTGAGTATACTGCATCTGATAACTCTAGATTAAGTCTATATCCAAACCAAAAATTATATTGGGAAGTAATTAAAATTGCAATAAGTGAAGGAGCAAAATTTGTAGATTTTGGAAGAGTAGAGATGAATAACAATTCCTTAATAACTTTTAAGGAAAGGTGGAATACAAAACGAAGATATTTGAAATATTGGAAGATTAGCAACAAAGGAATGGAAAATACGATAGCAGGTAACAAAAAATCTTTTATTATAAAAATCAACAAACATATTCCCAAAAGCTTACTAAAGTTGCAAGGCAAAATACTATATAAATATAATGGGTAATTTAAGTTTGATGATTATGAATCGGACAAAATGGTATACAAAATAAGATCAAATTTTTAATTATGTTTTATAAAATGTTCTATATATATGGTCAAGAATGGAATAATAGAAATTGAATATTAGTTTTTTAGATCCAACAAAAATTGCAAATTGGGATGAGTTAATCCTTAGCTTCTCTTCTTATTCTTTTTTCCATTCCTCAGATTGGGCAAAAGTGTTACAAAAAACGTATGGTTTTAAACCTCATTATTTGATTGCTACAGAATCAGGAAAAACTAAAGCCATTTTACCTATTATGGAGGTAAATAGTATCTTCACTGGAAAGAAAGCAATTTCATTACCATTCAGTGATTTTTGTGAACCATTAATTTCCAAAGACATTAGTTATAAACGTATTCGTAACAAAGCGTTAGAATTTTGTAAGATAAGAAAATTTAGTTCACTCGAGTTAAGGGATAGTAAAGTTCATCTGGAAGATTCTATTATTTCTCCCGCTGGTTACCAACATCTTATAGATTTATCAGATAGCGAAGAACAACTTTTTAACAAACTTTCAGATAATACAAGAAGAAATATTAGAAAAGCAGGCAAAAATCAGATTACTTTTGAAATTAATAATTCTGTTTCTGCATTGGAAGACTTTTATAGTATGAATTGTTACACAAGGAGAAGGCATGGTCTTCCACCACAACCTTATAAGTTTTTTAAAAATCTTTATGATATTGTACTTAGCAAAAACAAGGGATTTATAAGTGTATCAAAATTCAATGACAAAACCATCGCTGGTGCTGTGTTTCTTTTGATTGGGAAAAAAGCGCTTTACAAATACGGTGCTTCATTTTTTGAATATCAAAATTTAAGACCCAATAATATATTAATATGGAGCTCAATAAAATATCTAAAAAATAATGGGTATGAAGAATTAAATTTTGGCAGAACAGAAATTAGAAATATTGGACTTAGAAGATTTAAACTTGGCTGGGGAAGTAAAGAACAAATACTTAATTACTACCTGTTTGAATTAAATAAAAGTCATAAAATTAATTCATCAATCAAATCTATTAGTCAGAAAAATATTTCTCTTAACAGGTTTCCAATAACTCTTCTTAAACTGATTGGAAGAGTAGTGTATAAGCATATTGCTTAAAAAAAAACAATCTTCTTAAAATGGAACTATTGATTTTATTTTTGCTTCTAAAATATTTGTCAAATAGACTGAAAATTTATATTCTTATGGAATGCTATTTGTTATAAAAAAAACGATGCGACTAGATTAATTGACAAATAAAATTTTATAATTTTTAAATAATACCAATAATGCTATTCATTTATAAAAAGAAATAATAATTATGGTTGTTGATCATTTAGGGATAGTGGTAAAATCAATTGAAAAGGGAATAAAATATTGGGAAGAAGTCTTTGGTTATAAACAAATGACAGAAGTTGTATTAAATACAAGACAAAAAGTTAGGGTTGTGTTTTTACAGAAAGAAAATTCTCTTCTAATTAAATTGATCGAGCCGACTGATGAAACATCTTCAGTTTATAGAGTTGCATTAAAAGGTGGTGGATTGCACCACTTAGGATTCAGATGTGAAAATATTAATGTTGAAATTTTGAAACTCAAAAATTTAGGTTTGCGTGTTATTGCAAATCCTCAACCTGGCGAAGCTTTTGAGAATAACCAAATAGCTTTTTTATTGGGTAATCAAGCGTTAAATATTGAATTAATTGATACCGATATAAAAGCCAGAAGAATAATTTCTAATGAATAGTCTATAGAAATAAATATGACTAGATTATTTTATTTTTTTAAACCTGTAATTCCAAGAAGTTTTCAACTCTCTCTGAGAAAATTACTTGTAAAAAAACAAGCAAAGAAATATAAAGATGTCTGGCCAATTCTTTCGGGTAGTGAAAAAAAACCAAAAAATTGGAAAGGATGGCCTGAAGGTAAAGATTTTGCCTTTGTTCTTACCCATGATGTTGAACTAAGAAGAGGTCATGACAAATGCAGAGAACTTTTGAAGTTAGAGAAAAAACTTGGATTCAAATCCTTATTTAACTTTGTTGCGGAAAGATATAAGGTTGATAAGGAACTGCGTGATTTTATCGTAAGTGAAGGATTTGAAGTAGGTATTCATGGAATAAAACATGATGGAAAAAAATTTAAAAATAAAAAAATATTTAATAAAAGAGCTTTAAAGATAAATCAGTACTTGAAGGAATGGGATGTCGTAGGATTCAGAGCGCCTGCAGTTCAGCACAATCTGGAGTGGATTGGTGAACTAGATATTGAATATGACTTATCTACATTTGACACAGATCCTTTTGAACCTCAGCCAGATGGGGTTGGTACTATCTTCCCTTTTCTTGTTGAACGAAAGAATGGTGAGCCGGGTTATGTTGAATTACCCTATACTTTGGATCAGGACTTTACTTTGTTCATCCTTATGAATGAGTCTTCGCCACAAATGTGGATTGATAAGTTAAATTGGATTGCGGATAATGGCGGTATGGCACTTTTGATTGTACATCCTGATTATGTGAACCTTAACAACCAGAAAAAAACTGAAGAATATCCGGTAAACTACTACTTAGATTTTCTTAGGTATGTTAGTAAGAATTTTGAAGGCAGATACTGGAATGCACTTCCTAAAGATGTAGCAATGTACTATAAGAAAATGATTGAGGCTAATTAGTAGTGAGAAATAAGAAAATTTTAATGGTGGTCTATAGTTATTTCCCTCAGGATGTAAGACCACGAAGAGAAGCTGAAGCTCTGATAAATGCTGGTTATGAAGTAGATATGATATGTTTGAAACTACCTGATCAAAATAAATTCGAAGAGACTTGCGGAGTAAATACTTATAGAGTAAATCTTTCAAAATCCCGGTCTTCAAGAAGAAAATATATTTTTCTATACGCTAGTTTCTTTATTCGTTCCTTTTTTCTATTGAACCGGTTGTTTATAAAAAATCGATACGCTGTAATACATGTCCATAATATGCCAGATTTTCTGGTTTTTCTTTCCATGATTCCCAAAATTTTTGGTGCAAAAGTAATTTTGGATTTACATGATCCCACTCCGGAAATGTTAATGACAAAATTTGCAGAAGAAAGAGATAGCCGGTTGACAAAAATTCTAAAATGGCAAGAGAAGGTAAGCATAAGGTTTGCACATAAAATTATCACAACAAATAAATCTTTTCTGGATAAATTTATATCACGTGGATGTCCTTCTGATAAAATAAATATAGTTATGAACTCTCCACAGGGATCTATTTTTAATAATCGTAGCAACTCAAAAGAAAAATCTGATAAGAATAAATATGTAGTTATGTATCATGGTATAATTATAAAAAGATACGGCTTTGAGGAATTATTGAATGCTGTAAATTTATTAAAAGATAAAATACCAGGATTAGAATTAAGGATTTATGGCACTGGTGAGGATATGTCACTTTTTCTTGAGCTGGTGCAAAAGTTAAATTTAGAAAAGATAGTAAAGTACTTCGGACAAGTTCCAATAGAAAAAATAGTAGAAATCATTCCGGAATGTAATGTTGGAATAATTCCAAATAGACTTACTCCATTTACCAAAATAAATCTTCCAACAAGAATATTCGAATATTTACATTTGAATAGACCCGTAGTAGTCCCGAGAACGCAGGGCATTAAGGATTATTTTGATGAAAGCTCAATCTTTTATTTTAATGCTGGTGATGCAGAAAATTTGGCAAATGTTATATTCGATGTTTATTCTAACCCGACTAAAACATTGGATGTGGTGAATAAAGGCAACCAAATATATCAGAATTATAGCTGGGAACTACAAAGTAAAAATCTGATAAAAATTTATGATGAACTACTTAATTAATTTCTGAAACGAAAATGAACACATTCAAATATGTTTTGATTTCTGCTGCTAAGAACGAAGAACTATATATAGAAAAAACTATCAAGTCGGTTATCAATCAAACAATTAAACCAGAGAAGTGGGTAATTGTAAGTGATGGCTCAACAGATAGGACAAATGATATTGTTGAACAATTCAGTGACAAAAATAATTTTATTGACTTAATCGCACTTCCACCTACAAAGGAACGCAATTTTAGTTCGAAAGTGAATGCTCTCAATCAAGCATTGAAAAAGATTGAGGGATTAGATTATGATTTTATCGGTAATTTAGATGCAGATGTTAATTTAGAAAAAAATTATTATAAAGAAGTATTCCGGGCTTTTCTGGGAAATCCTAAGTTGGGTATCATCGGTGGAATTATTCTTGATTGCATTGGTGATAAAGAGTTACCACAAAACATAAGCCTGAATAGTGTTGCAGGTGCAATTCAAGTATTTCGTAAGGAGTGTTTTAAAAATATTGGCAATTATGTTCCGTTTAAATATGGCGGAGAAGATGCTTATATGGAAATAAGAGCGAGAATGAATGGTTGGGATGTGCTAACTTTAACTGAATTAAAAGTACTTCATCATAGGCCCACCGGAACTGGCATGGGAAGTCTGTCAAAAGCAAATTTAAGAAGCGGAAAAATGTTTTATACACTAGGTTATTCGCCAATTTTTCTTTTAGTGAGATGTTTTTATCGAATATTTGATAAACCAGTTTTTGTAGGAAGTATTCTCAATATTTTTGGATACTTTATGGCTTTTATTAAAAAAGAAAAATGTCCTGCTGGTGATGCATTCGTTAATTTTGTAAGAAGCGAACAAAAGGAGCGCTTAATGTCGCTTTTACCATTTAATAAAAAAAGGACTGTAGTTAAAACTTCTCGTATGATCAAAATATAGATTTAACATAGATTAGAGAAATGTAAAATGTGTGGAATTTGCGGTCAATATTATTTTAAAGAGAATCATCCAGTTTCTCCCCAGACAATAAAAAGAATGACTGATTCGATAACTCATCGCGGTCCTGATGATGAGGGATATCATATTTCAGAATCAATCGGACTTGGATTTAGAAGACTCTCTATCATAGATTTATCCGGCGGACATCAGCCAATGTCAGATCAGGAAAAATCAGTTTGGGTAATATTCAACGGTGAAATTTATAATTTCCCGGAGCTAAAAAAAGAGCTTGAAAACTTTGGGCATATCTTTAAAACACGATCAGACACAGAAGTTATAGTTCATGGATATAAGCAGTGGGGAATTGATGTTCTGAATCATTTGAATGGAATGTTTGGTTTAGCAATCTGGGATGAGAAAAACAAACGACTGGTTCTGGCAAGAGACCGGATGGGTATTAAAATTGTTTATTACAAGATTGAAGATGGTTTGCTCTATTTTGGTTCGGAGATCAGAGCAATCCTGGCCGGTTTAAATAAAAAGCCAGACATTAATCCAGCAGCAGTCAATTTGTTTTTAAGATATCGTTATACACCTGCACCACATACTGTTTACACAGGTATTCAGAAATTAGCAGCCGGAACTTGTCTGATTGTAGAAAATGGGAATGCTAAAGTAAAGCGTTGGTGGAATTATAAACCAGAGCCATTTAATCCAATTCCAAAAGAAACACAAGTGAAAGAAGAACTACTTGAATTATATCGTCAGGCGGTGAAGAGTCATTTACTGAGTGATGTACCAGTTGGAGTACTTTTAAGCGGAGGTGTTGATTCCAGCATGCTATTAGCATTGATGAACGAGTTTGGCAAAAATTGGAAATCATTTACAGTTGGTTATGGAAAATCGTTTCATGACGATGAACTTGAAGATGCAAAGGAAACGGCTGATATTTTTAAGTCATCTCATTATGCGGTAGAAATAAATCAGGAACGATTTGAAGAAACGCTTTCAAAAATCATTAATTGTGTTGAAGAACCAATAGCATCATCCTCTATTGTTCCTATGTATCACGTTTGTCAGAAAGCCAGGCAGGAAGTGAAAGTAGCTTTGATGGGACAAGGACCCGATGAATTATTTGGTGGATATACCCGCCATCTCGGTGTTCAGTACGGTAAATATTGGCGTGCTTTACCAGTGGTAATGCGAACACCATTTAGCAAGTTCTTATCGTTGCTGTCAAAGAATGAATCAATTAGAAGAGGCTTGTATTCACTTGAAGAACCAAATAGAATGATTCGTTATCAACAGATATTTTCTATTTTATCGGAATCGCTTATAGATGGAATGTTTTGGGATAATGTTCTACCCGAAGGTGCAGGAAATTATATACTCTATTCATGGAAAGATTTAGAAACTCTGCTTGAGAGAACTGATGAACTTGGTGGTTTCCAATATCTGGAAGTTCAATCTTCTCTGCCTGATGAATTACTTATGTATGGAGATAAATTGTCTATGGCACATAGCCTCGAAGTCCGTGTACCATATCTGGATCAGAAAATTGTAGAATATGTAGAACGGTTACCATCAAATTATAAAATCAGATTTGGAAAACGCAAATGGATTCATAAACAAGTTTGTTCCGATTATTTACCCAAGCAGATCATTAATAGAAAGAAACGGGGATTTGCTGTAAATGTGGTTGATAGATGGTTCAAAGAATCACTTTCAAGTGAATTTGATAATATATTGCTTGATGAAAGTTCACGTATGTATGAATTTCTAAAACCGAACGAAGTACAATCTTTGTATAAAGCTCATACTGATGGAAAAGCTGATAATCACAAAATACTTTTTAGCTTGATCGTACTTGAAAAGTGGATGAGGGAAAATTGTGTATAGAATATCTGATATAAAATCCATTCTTAGGAAATACTTTGTATTCAATATGAAAAAAATAAATAAAAAATATAATCTTCTAATTTTAATCACGGATACTATTTTATGTTAAAGAACTATTTAAAGCGAACTCCTCTAGGAATAAAAATATTATATAGCAACCTATATCAAAGAATTAAACACCCCGATGATTTTCAGAAACAGTTGGAAGAATATAACTTTTACAGAGATCTCATTCAGAATATTAATTACAAGAAGGATTTGATTATTGATGTAGGAGCAAATATCGGCGACAAAAGTGAAATATTTTCTAAACTAGCTAAAAAAGTCTTAGCCTTCGAGCCTTCCATTTCAATATTTCATATTCTTAAACATAGACATAAAAATTCTAATGTGGAGGTTTTTAATAATGCTTTAGGTAGTAGTAATACAACCTTAGATTTTTACGAGTTAGAAGGGAAAGAAGCTTATAGTTCACTAAGTAAAAAGCATATTGAAACAACCGTGATGGAAAGAAAAGTTGCCGATACGAACTCGCTGAAAAATAAGAAAGTGACTGTTGAAAAAATTGAGAACTATATTAAGAAATATGGAGTTTCAATTTACATAAAGATTGATGTTGAAGGTTATGAATATGAGGTAATTCAAGGCCTGGAAACAGCAGTTCCATTAATAAATCTGAAAGCGAATTTGCCAGAGTTTAAACAAGAATCAGTTAATTGCATTACTCATTTGTCTAACATTTCAAAAGATAAATATGTATTTAATTTTACTACAAATAATGCCTTCCTATTGAAAAATTTTTTACCAATGAAGGAAGCAGTTAAGTTTATAACAACAACAGAATTAAGGTATTTAGAAATATATGCTAAATTAATTAACTGAACTTTTGTGCCAACAATGATATTTAATAGTTAAATTATACTGCATTTGAATGGTTAAACTTATTTAAAGTTATTTTTTATTCTGAGCCTGATATTATTCCTGCTTCATTTTTAAGATGATTGTTGTTATGATCTTTAAAGAAAAATAGTTAGGAATTTGTGATGATTAAAAAATGTTTAGAAAGCTAACTTTTTATTATCAAGGTTTCATTAGAATAAGATTTAAAAAATTTTTTTAATAACATATTTTTTTGTTAATACGATGGATTTGATTTGTGAAACTTCTTTGCTAGATAATTACAAAATTCTAATGATCGGATAAAGTTAATTTGTTTTAATTCATGTTGCTATTTAATGTTTAATCTATTAGAAAAACTTAAGGAACCAATTAATTTAATCGATCTTTTGATCAAAATTAATTCTTTTGTACTTATTTATGTTACATTTTTTACTACAAACATTCCATTTGACCCTGCAAATTATGGTGATATTTTTGCCGCCGAAACAACGAATGTAAAAAATCAGGTCGTCTTCTTATTCTTATTTTTTTCATCTTTAGTTATCCTGTCAAAAAGATTTGATAAAATATTATCTCTAATAAGATCGGAAAAATATTTGGGTTTATTTGTTCTTATATGTTTATTGAGTGCTTTGTGGTCTGATTATAGCCTTTTATCATTCAAAAGGTCTTTTCAATTATTTGTAATGTTTCTTGTAATCGTTGAAGCATTGGTGAATATTGATCCGAAGATACTAATGAATCAACTTAAGATAGTAGTATCAATATATTTATTTTTTAATTTGTATGCCTGCCGGTTTATTCCAGCTGCCATTGACCCGGTTTTTGGAACTTGGCGAGGAATGGAAGTACAAAAAAACTGGCTTGCTCAAAACAGCCTCTATTGTCTTTTATCATCAATTGTTTTCTTTAACTTCGATAAAACAAGATTGACAAAGCTTTATGATTCCTTACTAATTTTAATTTCTGTTTTGATAATTTATAAAGCTCATAGTTCAACAAATCTAATAGCAGTAGTTATTATTGTCTTTATGGGTATTGTTTTCCAGATAGAATCGATCTTTAATAATTTAGGTATTGGTAGATCGATTCTGGGATTAGTGTTTTTGTTCATCCTTACCTTTAGTGGGATATTTGTCATTTTTTCATCAGAAATTTTCGAGTTAATTCCAGGATATTTTGGTAAAGATATGACTATGTCAGGTAGGACAGATATTTGGAAATTTGCTTGGAATGATATAGAAAAAAGAATTTTTCTGGGATATGGGTTTGCTACTTACTGGATCATGGGTTCTTCCAGATTAGAGGTATTTGCTAGTATTTTTGAAGGATTTAAGGTAAATGAAGCCCATAACGGTTATTTAGAAATTATGCTTCAGTTAGGTGTTGTCGGTTTTATATTCTTTTTATTTCTAATAATAACGTACGCTTATAGAATGCTTAAACTAAATAACAATCTTGTAATATTAATTTTTATCTCTATAATGACACTTAATTATACTGAGTCAGTATTATTTAAAGTTGGTTTGGGAATTACAACTTTCTATTTTATGGCTACATATGTTACACTTTCAGTTTTTCATTTTAACTTAGGACAAGTAAATCATAATGAGAATGATTCCTCTTTAAATATTCCTAATTTTGAAAATTGATATTTGAATAGTTATTCTGAGAAAAAAACAATACTAATATAAAGAGTTAAGAAGGAATTATATCTCCGGATTATTTAGCACAATGGCTTGGTATTTGTTGCTTAACATCAAATGAGTTGCAATTCTTTCAGAAAAGTGTATTGACAAAAATTATTAACTGCTATTATTTTAATTTTCATCAGTTTGCTTCTGTTAATCTTTTGTTTTGAATTGGAATGAAAAAAATCAAAACCAAATTAACTTAATAAATATTTATAGTTGATTTTAGCAAATCAATATTGTGTGTTACCTTAAAGAGTAAAAAAACGATTGTAAGTAATAAGATTTACTAGTTATAGTCGGGTATGAGTAATATTCTGTTTCAGTAAGTATTTCTGCAGAAGTAAAAGTAATAACATTATGGATAAAAGTTTTAAAAGAGATTTTATTAAAGGTTCAGCCGCCGCATCGATGGGAACTGTTGTAGCTATGGTTTTCCAGTTTCTGAGTATTGTCATAATTACACGTTATGTTACTAAAGAGGAATTTGGAATTTATGTTTTGATAATTGTGATTTCGACTTTTTTAGATACAATTAGCGGATTGGCGCTTGAGCAGACGCTTGTTAAGTTTATAACCAGCGTGGAAGAGCAGGAAAAAAGATCAACATTTATTCTTACACTTACAATAAGGGTTATATTAATAAGTATCGCCGTCATTCTGGTAATTTTATTTCACGACGCTTTAATGCCGTTATTCAGCTTTACAGCTACAGAATTTTTAGATGTGGTTATCATCCTGTTCATTTTATCAAGCTTTAGAGGGTTGTTTTATAACTTATTACAAGGGATGAACCTGTTTAAAAAATATGCATCAATACAGACTATTACATCCGTATTAAGAGTGGTTCTTTTACTTATAATTGTATATATCCATGAGTTGAATCTGAAGAACGTTTTATTAGTGGAAATAGTGGCTGTCTCTTTTACAGTGTTATTACAATTGGCTTTAATTCCGTATAAGGAAGTTTTTCATTGGGATGTAAATCTTAATAATTTTAAGAAAATCATCGGGTTCAGTATTCCACTCTACCTGTCAGGCATAACATATTTTATACAAACTCAGGTAAATATTTTTATAATTGGTGCTTATTTAAACCCGATTAGCATTGCTAATTACGATGTTGCCGGAAAAATTCCGCAGGCGAGTGCGAAAGGATTTCAATCATTTATTATAGTGTTTTATCCAAACCTTTCGAGGCTCCTCTCAGAAGGAGAACATGATGCAGCAATGAAGTTAATAAACAAATCACTTTTTACATTCTCCATTGCAATAAGCCTGCTATTGCTGGTTACTTTTCTTTTCAATAAGGAAATAATCCAATTACTTTTTTCGGATAAATATTTAGATTCTTCGTTGGCGTTTTCTTTTTTGATGGTTGCATTTTATTTGACTGCAATGTCACATATTATGGGGTATTCATTGGTTTCTGCTGGACTTCCGGCTACATCGTTAAAAGCTAATATCGCTGCCGGAGCGATTAATTTAATCGGTGCATTCCTGATGATTCCTCTTTTGGGTTTTATGGGTGCTGTATATTCAGTTCTGTTAACCGGTTTTGCTTCATTATTATTTCATTATTTATTTCTGAAGAAGTACAATATGAAGATGGAGTTAATTAGTTTTATTAAACCGTCTTTGATTATCATTATTATAATACTTTTATATTATTTGTTTATTCCTGATAACATAATATTGAAAACTATTTTGTTGATCGCATATTTTATTACTGTTTATTATTTGCTGCCCGAAGCAAAAGAAATCTTAAGACAGATTGCTTTGCATTTATTTAAATTTAAGTCTGAGAATAGCAATGAGAAAATTTTGTAATGTATTATTACATCACGAAAAAATATTTTAATATGTAATTTGCTTCTCAGTTTTTTGTTTCTAAATAAAAGGAATTAAATCTTATGAATTTGAAAAAAACCAAGGTATTAATATTAGACTCCAATGTTGGAAATGATTATTCTTTGTTTCTGTGTAAAGCTCTGAAAAAGGCTGACATCGATATAACTCTTGTTGTGACTGAAGACAATCGAAGAGATAGTTCTGTAGATTTTCCTATCCTAACTCTTTCACCTCCAAAAGCCAAAAATGTAAGCAAATTTAAGAAAATATTTAAGTACTACAATTATCTTTTAAATGTATATAAGCTCATAAGTAAAGAAAAGTATGACGTAATTCATTTTCAATTTTTCCGGAGAATAAGAGTTGAAAGCATATATTTTGCGATGCTTAAATTATTAGGAGTTAGACTTGCTCATACCGTACACGATGTCACACCTTTGAATGAAAACAAGTTTGATCATCTTTTTAATCTGCTGGTTTACAAGACTGCTGATGTACTATTTGTACATTCAAATTCAAATAAAAGAACGTTAACTCAGCAAATAAAACTAAATGAGGAGAAAATAAAGGTAGTGCCGCATGGTGATTTTGATTTTTTAATTCCGGACAAGATCCCAACAAAATCTCAAGCAAGAGAATTCTTTGGTTTATCTCAAGGGGATAATGTTATTTTATTTTTTGGTGCTATCAAGGAATATAAAGGATTAGATATTCTATTAAATTCTCTGTTTATCGTTGCTGCTAAAATTAATAATTTAGCTGTAATCATCGCTGGCAGACCAGACCCGGTCAAACTTGGATTAGAATATGAGAACATAATATCGAAGCTTCCGTCAAAGGTTAAAATTATTTATCATACTCAATATATTCCGGATGCAGAAGTTGTAAAATATTTTATAGCTTCTGATGTTGCTGTGCTACCTTATAGAAGAATTTCTCATAGTGGGGTTCTGCATCTTGCATATTCGTTTGGGAGACCAGTAATAGCAACAAATGTTGGAGATTTTAAGGAGTTTATAGAAGAAGATAAAAGTGGATTTGTATTGTCTTCTAATAATCAGGAAAATTTATCTGAAAAAATTATAGAAGCCTTTTCCGATAAATTAAGACTAGAAGAAATGGGGAAATATGCAAGACATCTAAGTGAATCAAAATATTCTTGGGATAGTAGCGCAGAGACAATGAAACAGATTTACGGAAAGATGACGCAAAATTATTAGGGGCTCTTTACAAAAATATGACTAATAATATGTGATATGTAACTGTTAAGTTAAATCAAGATCTTTTAACTCATTATTCCTCAAGAATGGTAATTCCAAAGTAGCAATTGAAGTGAGTAACGCATTGTTAAAAAATTATTTGAAAATTGTTACTCCAATATTTTTAAATTCGTAGTTAGCCAGTATATTGAGTATTCCCGGCAGACTATTAATGTGTTTTTAATATACGTCAGGTATCACTTGATACTATTTCATCAATATCATTTTTTTTGTAACTACATAGTTTGCAGCTTGGAGTCTGTAAAAATATACGCCGCTTGGTAGATTATGTACACTACCGACAGAGTTGAGTCCACCTTCGGTTGAGAATTCTACTTCATATGTACTTGCAGCTTTTTCTTCATTTACTAAGCTCCCAATTTCGTTTCCCAGAATATCAAAAACTTTAAGTGTCACAAACGAAGTTGCGGATCAATACTGGATAAGGAATTTGATTGATACAATTGAAAAATTTAATGCAGATGTTGTTTTTGGTTTTGTTATTCCAAAATTTTATTCAGACTTACCTAAATGGAAAAAACAGAGGGAAATATACTTTTTACCTGTTGGAAAGACAGGTGATATGCCTTTATTTCATTACACTACAAATTGTTTGATAAAAGCTGATAAAGTTAGGAAATACAATTTAAAATTCGATCCGAAATATGGACTTACAGGTGGTGAGGATAGTGTATTTTTTGATTTATTATTAAAATATAAAGCTATTTATGTCGTATGCAGAGAGGCCATTTCATATGAGGTTGTACCTCAATATAGAACTACGTTGAAATTTATATGCCAGCGATATTTTCTGAAGGGTAATAATGATGGAAGGATTATCATTGATGTAGTAAATAGTAAATTTCAAAAAATTTTTAAAATTATAAAAGCATTGCTGGGAATAGGATACTATGGATTGCAGACTTTAATCTTTTTACCGATCAGGAAAAAATGGATATTTGGTTTAATTCGATTATGTTATTTTTATGGACAGTTTCTTGCAATAATTAAACTCAAATCCTTTGAAGATAAAACAGAGTACGATGCTTTAGGTAGCAATTAGAAAACAACAATTCTTATCAATTAAATTTAAATACAATTAAGTAGAGAGTTATTTAAAAAATTAATTTGTATTTTATTATTGTTCATTCTGTTCATTTATCTTTTTATTATTGGTTAAATATCGTTGCTTATCTTTTTTGTCTGCTTTATGGAGGTAGTATCAATGTATAGTTATGATGTATATTGTTATAACAAATATTTTTTAAGGAGAAAATATGAAGTCGATTCCACGTAGCACCTATCTCTCGGTAATTTTAGTATTATTTATCTTCCAATGTACAACAATTACTTTTTCATCAAATTATTACGTTGATAAAAATGCCAGTGGTAATAACAGCGGTACATCCTGGGCTAATGCTTGGCAGAGCTTTTCGGATATTGATTGGAGTTCCATAAAACCAGGTGATACAATAAATATTTCTGGTGGAATTGATTCTACAATCTACAACGAACAATTAAATATTAATACTCAAGGTTCAGTAAATAATTACATAACAGTGCAGAGTAGCATTGATGCCGGACATAGTGGTAGAGTTATAATAAATGGCGGCTTTACAAGAAATTATGGGATATATATTGAACAAGGCTGCGGCAGCTCTCGGATCGGAAGTTGGATTTATGTTAAAGGTTTAGAAATTCGAAGAACTAAATTACACGGTATTTATTTGCACTGTAGTGTAAACAACATTGTAATTGATGGATGTAAAGTAACAGAAACATTAGGAAGAAGTATAATGCTCATTGGAAATGATGATTACTATTTAAATGAAAATGGTGTATGTGCAAAAGATATAGAGATAAAAAACTGTTATCTTGTATCTCATAGTGATCAATCTTCAACAGAGAATGATGTTATTTATCTACAAATGGGAGCACGATTAAATATTCACCACAATTATATTCATCAGCAAAATCGTCAATCACAGAACCAACCTCCTAATCATATGCATATAGATTGTATTCAAACACACGTGGTTAGGGATGTTAAAATCTGGAATAATGTCTGTATAATTGATTCTGGAGTTTATGGCCATGCTATGATACTCGGGATACAATCCAGACCTGGTAATGTTGATACTAATATAATATATAATAATTATATTTATGAGGGCGGTCATTTAGCTGCCGACGGTAACCCAAATGTTCCTGCATTATATCTTAGATGGTATGGTTATGTAAACAGTGTTGAGCCACCTACATTTGTTTATCATAATACAATAGTTACAGCTAATGGCGGTTCTTATCCAATATATCAAGAAAGACCTGCTTGGGTTAAAAACAACATTATTGTACAATATGGCACAAAGGGACAAAATCCTTCAGTTTATGGTGGTAGAGGTAGACCAACCTGGCAAAGCGGATATAATACATCGTGGTATAATAGTGCAGATTTAAGTAGTCCTAATTTAATGTGGCGGGATTATGGTGGTGTGGAATTTGGCGGCAATAGATTCAGAGGAGTTAGTGGTAGTCCTATAGGTGCACCATCAAACTGGTCAGAATGGATTTTATATGGTGGTAAAGGAGTAAATAAAAATCCCCAATTTATAAATGATGTCCGAGGAAGATACGGATACGTTATAGCTCCTAATTCGCCAGCTATAAATGCTGGTATAGACTTACGAACTTTTATAGAGAGTAAAGGTTTACCATGGACTGATATAGAAGGTAATCCAAGGGACAACTCTCCAGATATTGGAGCTTATGAATATAGAAAATAGGATTTATTTGATTTGGCAGATAATCCGAATTCTTTCTTATTATCAACTTTAAGGGGTAGGATCAGGTGTCGCTTAAACAATGAACATACATTTGTATGTTTTTCTGTTTTTTTTATTCCGTTATTATGCATGTCCTCATTATAATTTATTAATTCCTTGCATTCTAATACATGTTTGAGCCATAATTATTTTTTATTTCTTTACATAATACAACTATCTAACTCTTTTGAAGGTTAAACGAGTATTTATAAATTAAAGACGTAAATGAATTTAGGTTAAATGTTTCGGATTCCATGCAATTTTATTAAGAAAAGAAAATGAATCATACTGAATTTACTTTAGAATCTTTTTGGATTATTGAACTGTCTTTTTTTACTCTATTTCTGCTATTTTTATTTCCTTGATTGTGATTGTTTCCGTGCCCATAACCATAACCATAACCATAACTATAGCGATATCGATAAGAATTTTGAATATCTGTTGCATTTGCAACGATTCCAAGAATCTTAATCTTTGCCTGTTTCATATCCTGGATTCCTCCTATTACTGAATCCTTCATACTGGTTTCAGGTCGTACGATTAGTAAAGCATTCGTTATATATTGACCCAAAACGAGTGTGTCAACAACTCTTGTTACAGGAGGTGTGTCAATTATAACATAATCATAAGCGGATGTATTGATCTTTTCAAAAATTGATTTCATCCGATCTGAACTTAAAAGTATACTTGAATTTTCTCTTAAACCACCAGACGGTATAATATTAATCTTCTTCAAAATTTTAGTATAAATTACTGGAGAGGTGCCCTTTTCAAGAAAATCAATTAGTCCTGATGAATTATTAAAAACATTGAACAATTTCGAAAGCTCACCTTTTCTAAGGTCACAATCAATAATTAAAATGTTCTTATCATTTAATGCCATAGTAATAGCAAGGTTAGCAACTATAGTAGTTTTACCGGTATTCTCTTCACAACTAGTTACCATAATTGTTTTACCCTTTAGATCTAGATGAGATAACTTAGTATTAAGCAGTCTATAAGACTCGTTAATTCCAGAGTCATCAGTATTCAACGTAACAAACTTATCCTTTTCGTCATTCGATTTTTTCATTCTATTAAGAATAGACTTATCAAAACTTGGAATTAAAGCTAATAATGGTAATTTTAGTTCATCTTCTAAATAATCTAAATCAATGAGATTTGTTTTTCTAAGTTCTATTATAAAAACAGTAAGAATTCCAATAAATCCACCCAATGCAAGCCCAATTAACATATTTAAAAGTTTACGTGGTTGAATCGGTTTTAATGGTTTGTATGGATGATCAACAATGATAATATCCTGCAATTGTGCGAGTTCAGCTACCCTCATTTCTTCACGTTTATCAAGTAACAATTTGAACATTTTTTCGTAAACATCTTTCTCCCTAATTAATCTTGCCATTTGAGTCTCTTTTGCAGGCAGTTGTTTTATTTCAGATTCATGGAGAGATAATAAAGAATTAATTTTGTAAAGTTTTTTTTCTAAGGTACCAATAATAATTTTGTATGCAGTTAAAGTGTTTTGATTATAACTGCTAAGTTTTTGCTTTACTAATTCTATTTGTTCATTAATGTTTATTACATCAGGATGTTTTTCAGTGCGTTTTTGCATCAGGTCAAGTTTTTGCAACTCAAGTTCTGAAAGACGGCTCATCAAACCAGAGAATGGTGATTCACCCTGATTTTCCCCTGATGGTTGAAGAAAGCTTTGATCAAAATAACCACTTGCTTCTAGTTCTTTCTGCATTGCTGCCGCCTTGTCTCTATAATTTGAAAGAAGAAGATCTGTTTGTAGCTTTTCAGCCTCTAAAGTACTCTGGTAGTTTAAAAGTTCTTGAGTATTTTGATCAATATTTATAATTCTTCCACTCCCTTTGAAGTTACTTAAGTTGCCTTCAGAATCAATTAGCTTTTTTTGAACTTCAGTTAATTGTTCGTCTATAAAATTATATGAGTATCGAACAGATTGTTTTTGTTGCTCCATTCTTACTTCTCTAAACTGATTGATTAAATCATCAGCAATTATTTTACAAGCTAGAGGTGAGGATGATTTAATGCTCAATTCAAAAACATCGGTATGGCCAATTCTTGAGACGTTAATATCTTTACTAAATGTTGTATAGAACTTACTATAGTTTTCAATATCAAAGTAAATTTTACTTCCAACAGGTGCATCATCCCAACTAAAATCAAATTGCAAAAAATCTGTGTTTACATTCAACTGATTTTGATTTTTCTGTAATTCTTGCTTTAAATCAAACGAATTCTCTATGTTACTTTCTATCAGACTATCTGATTTACTAACAGAAGAGACATTAAAACTTATTATTAATTTATTTTTCTCAACATCCCACAATTCAAATTTATTAGTCGCTATTTTCTTTATGAATAATTCCAGCTCTGTATTTTCATCTTTTATTTTAAGATATTTTATTTTTGGAAGACTAAATGAAATCTCTTTTGCATAGTTGTTTCCAGAATCCGGGAAATCAACAAATACATTTTTAAGATGATAAGAATTTCCCTTTGGATCAACTATCTTTTTAACATCAAAACGCAATTTGAGGTCTCGAATTACTCTGCCTAATACTTCACTAGTTTTTACCAATTCCATTTCTGTCTCAAGCCGGTCAGATGTTTGAAGTTTCACAATTTCATAAAGTTCATCCCTTTGGCCACTATTATCTGTAACTTCTTTTTTAAGTAAGGCTTTAGATTCATAAATTGGGGTAGTCAATTGATTATATGTAAAAGCTAAAATCACAGATGCTATAATAATTGAAATTATTATCCATTTGCCTTTATATATTATATAAATTAGCTCAAGAAGAGATTTTTCTTTTTTGTGACTCTTTGAAATATTATCTATCATAAATTTGTTTTTCTATTCTTAAAAAACTGAATTAGTGTTGAAAAAATATTGCATAACTAGTAACAATGAGTGCAACGGCAGATGCAACAATTGTAATCCATGAAGAATTGCTCACCCACCAATCTCTTGGAACAAAAACCTGGTCGCCAGATTGCAATCCAAATTCATTAGCTGTACTGCCTACCTTGATAATTTTGTTAATATCAATGTCAATTTGTTGATTATTTCTAATTAGAGTAATATTATCCAAATCTGCATTTTCATTTGTACCTCCAGCAAAAGCTAATATCGCTGCAAACTTCTCATAGTCAGAAACATAATAAAATCCTGGATTCCTCACTTCTCCAAGAATATTTATTCTAAATAATGCATTAACGCTCAAATGAGGATCTTTATATAAAGAATCATAACGCGATTCTATTTCTAATTTAAGACGATTAAAATCTTTGTTCTTAGTATCAATTGCTCCAATAATTGGTAAGTTAACTAGTCCGTTTGGCTGAATATAATAATCACCGGTAATGAGATCATTTATATCAAGAAAAGATATTCTAATTCCATCTCCTGCATTCAAATTCTGAGCGAACAAATTTTGACTAGCAAATATTAAAATTGTTACAATAAAAAAAACTGATAAATATTTCATTACGTCTCTAAATGAATTTAAATGGATAAATAATACTATACATACAACTTAATACTAAAATAACTTCATTAAGTAACTTTGAAGTTAGTCCTCTTGTCTACAATTTGGGGTACGGTTCACATTATAATACGTAAAAAACAATATTTATGCCACCATAGCTTAGTAATTTCTCTTTTAAGACAGTGCATTAATATTTTAGAATATCAAAATGAGAAAATATCTTTTTCTTGAGTCACAATATTATTATGATAATAATACAAAACAATAGATATTTCATTACACAATACATCTCTTAATAATTTTGAAAATAGGGTATTGGATTCAATTAATAAATGAAAAATATATTATATTTTTTATATAAGTTTTGCTAAAATTTATTAGCACAGTTCTTGCTTATAAACATTTCTAAAAATATTGTGCTGCATAACATAAAAACTTTTTAAGAAGACAACCTAAAAAGAGATTATATAGCTTTGATGTTAATGAAAGATACATTGTTTGATCAAAAAGCTAGATTTAAGATGTTGAAAATGTAGTTAAAGCAGCTATTGAGAACGTAATAGAAAATGCAGCAATCATTTTTGGTAACTAGTTCTCAATTTGAAAAAGAATTGTTTATATTGAAAAATGAAAGAAACTTGAAATAAGTTTTTATCATTTTTATTGGAGAGTAGAGTTTTTAACTAATTACACTAACCGAATCCATTTTTTTTGATTATGTTTTTGCATTATGAAAGAGATTGATTTGGTGTAATTATAGAATGAGTAATGAAGAATATTTAGTAGCCCTTTTCCCTGAATATTCAGATTAGTAAACTGAATATGTTGTATCAATGAGTAAATAGTGGATTAAGAAGTAATTCTGAAAGCTTGTTCTTTTAACTTTATACTATATTAAGTATTCTCATGTCATAATTGATTATCATTATTAACAAATTTCTTTATATCATAAATTAAAGGAGAAAATAATTTGCAAAACAAAAATATTGTAGTTACAGGAGGGGCTGGATTTTTAGGCTCACATTTAGTTCATCTATTATTAAATAAAGGAAATAAAGTAACAGTATTAGATGATTTTTCACATGGGAAAGAACTGCATTTAAAAGAAATTGCTGACAACCCTAATCTTAAAGTAATTAAAGGTGATATCACTAATATTAATAATGTAAAAGAAGCTTTTGAAGATAGACAAATAGTTTTTCACCTTGCAGTTCTTGATTTACGACAATCCATTAAAGAACCTCAGAGAGTAAACGATGTTATTGTTGATGGAACACTAAATTGTTTGAACGTTGCTCGAAATAATAATGTTGAATTGTTTGTTAATTGTTCTTCATCTGAAGTCTTTGGAACAGCACAATATATTCCGATGGATGAAAAGCATCCTCTGTTACCTGAAACACCTTATGCAGCATCTAAGGTTGCCCAGGATATGTACACATTTAGTTTTGGAAGAACTTATGGTTTGCCTTGGACTACGGTTAGACCATTTAATATGTATGGACCACACTCTCATTGGCAGGGTTACAGAGGAGAGTTAATTCCTAAAATGATTGTTAGAGCTATGAATAAACAACCTTTGGTTATATTTGGTGAAGGTGAACAAACCAGAGACTTTATTTATGTTGAAGATGCTGCAAAAGGAATACTTGATGTAGTTAATAATAATGCATGTCGTAATAAAAATATAAATATTTGCACTGGAAAAGAAACTACTATCAGAAGAATAGCTGAAGCAATTTGTAATGAATTTTCACTAGATCCCAATGTTTATATTCAAAAACAAGCTCCTCGCCCTGGTGATGTTATGAGACATCTTGGAGGCAATTCGTACTTTAAAGAGTTAACAGGTTATATACCTCAAACAACTCTTGAGGAAGGAATAAGTAAAACCATTGCTTGGTTTAAAAGCTTGCCCTACACTCCTGAAGAACTACTTAAGCAAGAAGTATTAAGAAGCTGGGAGTAAAACAAAATTTTACACGGAAAAAAGTTTCTGATTATAGGTTCTACCGGTCGTTTAGGCAGAGATATTTGCCTACGACTGGAAGAATTAAATGCTACAGTAATCCCAATAATCTTAAAAGGTTATCCCGAAATGCCTAAAAGAGTAGAATGGGCATCATCAGTGAAGCCAATGAAGATTTATACAAAAGAAGATTTAACTAAACTGAAGCCATTTGATTATGTAATTAATTTCCATTGGCAGGTTGATAGATCTAAAACATTTACAGAACAGTTGTTATATGAGATTAACTCAAATCTAAGTATGCATGAGTTTTTCTGGAATTGGTTAAAAGAAAAGCAACCAAAAAATTTTATTAACATTTCTACTATTAAAATATTTAGTGAGTTAAATGAACACCCGGTTTCAACATCAACTGTTCCTTTACCGTTAACTCCTTACGGAATATCAAAAATAGCTGCTGAAAATTATTTTAGAGCTTTGTTTAATAAAACATCTACTCAGGTTGTTAATTTAAGATTAGGGTCTATTGCAGCATTTGGAGAAGTGCCAACTCAACTGTTAACCCAGCTCTTTAACAGTGCTTTTAATAATAAAAAGATTATTGTAAATAAAGGACACATTTCAAACATTTTGTATATAGATGAAGCAATAGATTTGATAATTAATTCTGCTTTGATTGGTGTTCAAGGTAATTACCTTCTTGTTGGTGATGGGTATTTAAACCAGGATATTTCTAAAAGATTTGAAGAGTTAAGTCATCGAAAGCTTAATGCTGAGTATCAGGATTTCAATCCAGGTGTGACTGATCCTGGGTTTCTTTCTGACAAAGACAAGTTGAGATCATCCTGGACCAGATCATATTCGCTGGATTCAATGATTGAAATGATTATCGAATTAAATCTTAAAAGAAATTCCACAGTGGATACAAATAGTTAAAGAATTATTTTAGTTAATGAACAAATATTTTGCAAAAAGATCTTAGTATTAAAGTTGTTGTTTAATCATAAAAGATAAAGTTCTGACTTTAAACTTTGAGAATCTCTGTTTCTGATATTGGGGGTCTAAGTAGATCGCATATTAGGCTCAGCATAAATACAAAGAGTGACAAAAATTTACTTGGTTGTTTGGAAATATCTATTGACAAGAAATTATTTGAAAAAGAATCATAAAAATAAACTGTATCACAAATAATAATAAATATCTATTTTGACTTTGAATAAATTATTGGAGATAAAATGAATATTCCTTTCTTAGATTTAAAAGCAAATTATAATTCAATTAAGTCAGAGGTCAATGCTGCTATTCAGCAAGTACTTGATAATACTGCTTATATACTTGGTGCATCAGTTCAGAATTTTGAAAGAGATTTTTCCGCTGCTCATCAAGTTAAATATTGCCTTGGTACAAGCTCAGGCACAGATGCTAATCATCTGGTTTTGTGGGGTTTGGGTATTGGTGCCGGTGATGAAGTCATTGTTCCAGCTAATACATTTATTGCAACTGCATGGGGAGCAACTCTTTGCGGTGCTACACCGGTTTTTGTTGACTGCGATCCTGAAACCTATAATATTGATCCTGCTAAAGTTGAAAAGGCTATAACAAAGAAGACAAAAGCTATTGTTGCTGTTCATCTTTACGGACAGAGCGCAGATTTAGATCCCTTAATTGATATTGCAAAAAAACATAATCTTATTCTGGTTGAAGATGCTGCCCAAGCTCATCTTGCAGAATATAAAGGAAAATTAGTCGGTGGATTAACTGAAGCTGCTTCATTCAGCTATTATCCGGGCAAAAATCTTGGTGCATACGGTGAAGGTGGTGCTGTAACTACAAATAATGAAGCGCTTTATAACAAAATTAAAAAGCTGCGCGAACATGGACAATCTCAAAAGTACTATCACGATATCCTTGGACATAATTACAGGATGGAAGGAATACAAGGCGCTGTACTTGAAGTAAAATTAAAATATCTAAGTAAATGGACTGATGCCAGAAGATCTGTTGCTGCAAAATATAATGAAGGATTAAAAAATTTTGCTAAGGTGATTACCCCAAAAGAGGCGTCGTATGCAAAGCATGTTTATCATTTATATGTAATTCAATTAAATGATGGAAGTCTAGAAAAAAGTAATCAGTTAAGGGATAAACTAAAAGATTTTTTAACACAAAATGGCGTCAATGTTGGATTACATTATCCGATTCCATTACATATGCAAGAGTGTTTTAAAAATCTTGGATATAAAAAAGGAGATTTCCCTAACTCGGAGAAAATTGCAGAAGCAGGATTATCTTTACCAATGTTTCCTGAGTTGACTGATGAACAGATCAACTATGTAATTGAAAAAATAAAAGAGTTCTTTAGTAAATAGTTTCTTAAAAACTTCTTAAGGATGGCAAACAGCCCGATTAGTCGAATCGGGCTTTTTTATTATAGTGCCTCAAATCCAAATCAATTAGTTGTCTCAAATCTCTTGACAGAAACTGCTTGAAATCTCATTTTGAAATTTATCTATATAGAAAGCTTTTGAAATGATTAAAAAACAAAGAATTGACAGGTGGCACAATTACTGAGTAATAAAAAAAGCTTAACTATTTCTATTAACCTTATGAAAAAAAATTACAGATATAAATACTTTTTTGGAATTGCAGATTTCTTTATCCTGATCTTTTCATTCTTAATCTCAATTTTCGCACTTCGAAATAATACATCCTTGAATTTTTTTGAGTTTTACGGATCTATACCATGGGTGCTTTCGTTAGTATTTCTAATTTCATCAATTATTGTATTGATTTTTCAGTATAACGGATTATATCGTCTTGATATAATTTTAAATCGAACAGCACACTTTACTCAGATACTTAAAGCAATATATTATAGTTCGTTAAAAATTGTTCTGTTATCTTTTTTACTTGATTCAAGAACAATTATTGATTCAAGACTTCTTTTCGTGTTTTTCTTTCTGATATCAATTGGTCTACTGTTTATTGTTCGTGTTGAATTGCTTAAGTGGTTATTTGTTGAATTAAGTCAGAGTAGTTTTAAAAGAAATGTTATAATAGTTGGCAACGGTAAACCCGGGAAACTTTTAGCAACAAAATTAATTTATGAAAATCCTTTGGGATTAAATATACTTGGTTTTATTGATGATGAGAGACAGATTGGTGATTTTGTTGTTGCCGGTAAGAAAGTGTTAGGAAATCTGGAAAGTCTTAAGGAGATTCTTGATAATAACAAAGTTGATGAATTAATAATTTCAAGTGACAGTCAATCTTATGAAAAATTCTTTGATGTTGTTGATTACTGTAAGTCATTTAATGTTCCAATAAGAATGACATCAAGTCTATTAGATGTTGTTAACCAAAAATTGAAAATAGAGAAATACTCAGATATTCCGGTTATTGATGTTTCTCCCCAGTATAATGATAATTTTACACTTGGACTAAAAAGGTTTTTTGATGTTGTAATTGCTTCTTTTGCTATCATACTTCTTTCGCCTGTAATGGCGTTCATTACAGCAATGGTAAAACTATCTTCACCCGGTCCCATTCTTTTTAAGCAAAAAAGAATTGGTAAAGATGGTAAAGAATTTAATTTTTATAAATTCCGGTCAATGAAACAAATTAATGGTGAGGATGAAGAACGTAAAAAGATGATGATTGAATTTATGAAAAATGGTTCTGATAAAAACGGATCAGATACTAAAATAATTAATGAAAGCCGTGTAACCTGGATTGGGAAAATTATCAGAAAAACTTCACTTGATGAATTGCCTCAATTATTCAATGTAATAAAGGGCGATATGAGTCTTGTTGGACCAAGACCTTGCCTGCCATACGAATTTGAGAATTACGATGAATGGCAAAAAAGAAGAGTAAGTGTAATTCCCGGCTGCACAGGAGTTTGGCAGGTTTGGGGAAGAAGCATAACTACTTTTCAGGAAAGTATTGTGTTAGATTTATACTATGTTAATAATATGTCCCCTTGGTTAGATATACAATTGATATTTCAAACTGTTCCTGTTATGCTTTTTTCCAGAGGAGCAAAATAAATTTTCTTTATCAGATACTTTAACAAGGATTTAAAATGAAAGTAGCAGTAGTTGGATTAGGATATTGGGGACCAAATTTACTAAGAAATTTTCTTGCGCAGCAAGATGTTGAACAGTTAATAGCCTGTGATACCAGAGAAGACAGACTGAAGGTAATGAAACAAAAATTTCCCAGTGTTATCCTTTCTAATGATTGCGAAAAAACCTTAACCGGTAACAGCGATCTTGTAGTTATCGCGACACCAGTTGCAACTCACTATCCTATTGCCAAAAAAGCACTATTAAACGGTAAACATATCTGGGTGGAAAAACCTTTTACAGCTAATGTTGCTGAAGCTGAGGAATTGATTGAAATTGCTGAGTCCAAGAATCTTAATATTTTTGTTGATCATACCTTTATATATAATGGCGCTGTTATTAAAATGAAAGAACTTGTTGATAAAGGCGAGCTTGGAAACATTCTGTATTTTGATTCTGAAAGAATTAATCTTGGCTTATTTCAAAGAGATGTTAATGTTATTTGGGATCTTGCACCACACGATCTTTCAATAATGCAGTATATTCTTGGGTTTAAGGCAAAAGCTATCTCGGCAAATGGAATTGCGAACTTTAATGGAAAAGAGAATATCGCACATATAAGTATTTATTTTGAGGATAATTGTTTCGCTCATTTTCACGTTAATTGGCTTTCACCGGTAAAGATAAGAAGAATGATTGTTGGGGGATCAAAGAAGATGCTTGTTTATGATGATATGGAAAATTTTGAAAAGATAAAAGTTTATGATAGTGGAATAGAAATAAAGACAACTGAAGGAATTCATGAAGCACTGGTTCAATACAGAATCGGTGATATGTTTTCACCTAAAGTAAATCAGACTGAAGCTCTTGCACTTGGCGCACGCGAATGCCTTGATGCAATAAAAGAAAACAGACAGCCCTTGACAAACGGATATGATGGTTTGGAAATAGTTAAATTGTTGGAAGCCAGTGATAAATCATTAAAGGGAATGGGCAGAATAGTTGAAATCGAAGAGCTTGTTCACTTTTAATTATTAAATTTTGTTCGGGCAGTATATTTGGAAAAGAAAAATCTTAATAATGTAAAACTCGGCAAAGATGTAAAGATATTTGATTTTGTCAATCTATACGGCTGTTCAATTGATGACAATTCGAAAATAGGTACTTTTGTTGAAATACAGAAGAATGCATCTGTCGGTAAAAATTGTAAAATATCATCTCATACCTTTATTTGTGAAGGCGTTCATATAGGTGATAGTGTTTTTGTTGGACATAATGTTACATTTATTAATGATAAATATCCGCGCTCATCAAATCCTGATGGATCAATTCAAACTGAATCTGATTGGACTGTAGTTGAAACATTTGTAAAGAATGGTGCATCAATAGGATCTTCTTCTACAATACTTTGTGGAGTAACAATCGGTGAGAATGCTATAGTAGGAGCTGGAGCTGTAGTGACTAAAGATGTTCCTCCAAATACTATAGTTGCAGGTGTACCTGCTAAAGTAATTAAGAAGATTTAATTATAAGTTTGAAACTCTGATAGTTTATTTTACGAAAAGAATTATAAGTGTTGCTGCTAAAGCAAAAAAATAAATAAAGCCCAGCCGTGATTTGATTTTGCCTTGTTTATTATAATTAAGAAGTGTTGAATTATTTTCAAAATCTATTGATTTACTCAATTGATTCTGTTGAATTTCAAATGTTGAATCTTTCATAATTCTAATTCTTTAATTACTAACTATTCAAAACTTTACAATAACTAAGCAATTATTATTCCTATTGACTACCCTTTGAAATTGCGTCGAAAATGGCGGGTAAATTTAAAGTAAGTAAATATTACAGGTAATAATTCTTTCTAGTGAGAGAAAATTATTAAGCAACTGATCAATATTATCAATAATTGAATTTTTAATCTTCTCTAATTATCATTATCCTACGATTAGCGCTGCGTCCTTCTATTGTGTTATTATTGCCAACCGGGAAAGAATCACCTAAACCATAAACTTCAATTTGATTAGGTAACACGCCCTGCGAAACAAGATAATCGTAAACTGCTTTAGCACGATCATAAGATAATTTTTTAATAGTATAAACAGAACCCTGGCTGTCCATATGACCTTCAATTCTCCATTTGCTATTCGGTTGATTTTGAATATAAAAAGCTATTTCATTTAATACAATCAGGGCACTCTGTTTAATATTAGAAGAGCTGTTAATAAATAAATCTTCACCTCTAAGGTTGAATTGAAAAAAGGTCTCTTCTTCCTTAGGCTTATTTAAATCTTTTTGAGTATCAAGAGGTTTGTCTTCAATTTTTGGAATAACTTCGTTTTCTTTCTCTTTAAGTTTAGTTAAATCTTTTTCATCAGTTGATTTAATATCAACATCAGGTGTGATTTTACTTGAATCTTTGTGTACTTCCTCATTTCTTAACCCAATAATGTCTTCGGGTTTAGTAAGAGGTTTTTCATTAACTTTTGTTGTTTTATCTAAATCAGATTCAAGTTTGCTGCTAATTGCATAGGATAAGCCAACCATTGCTGTTAAATATGAATCTGAGTTGTCTGCTGCAGAAACATCTTCCAGGTAATCAGTAGAAGTAGGATGATAACTAAGTGATGCATTTATACTAAATTGATCTGAAACTTTAAAGAGAACAGAACCTTCTATAGTGAAAGTAAGGATTGATTTATCGTACCTGTCCAGACTATTAAAGTTAAGTATTTTTCCATTATTATCTTTTGGACTGAAATTAAGAAATGTTCCTCCAACCATAATTGAAGGGATGAAAAAGTCAGCAACAGCATATCCAAAGTTTAAACCCGCACCCACAAAAATAGCATCTGTTGTAACTTCAGTGGGTATTGCTCTTGGTCCATCATTACTCGAGAGTAAGTTTCTTGAGTCGTTAAATTTAAGATTTAATCCGCCACCAAAAATTTTAAACCCAAGTCGTGCATCTTGAATAATTAAAGGATAGTACTCTAATGAAGTTTTAGCAGTTAGACCAAGAGAACTGTTCTTATAATCTGTAAATCCATATCCAACTCCGCCATCAACTGCAACAATAAAATTTTGATAAATAAACTTATCTTCATTGCCAATTGGTTGAGGATTTATATTGCTAGTATAAGCAACAAATAAAAAGATTAAAAAAATTTGGATAAAAGAGCGATTCATATTTCTTATATGGCTAATCATATAATAATTATATCGAACATAATTCCTAAAATTTAATGCAAATATATATAATGTTAATTACTGAAAAAACTTAATTATATAAAATAACATCGATTGATTCTCTGCTTAATAATAGAAAATTTTCAAAATGAAACAAACAATTTTTTTCTTTTTGTTGGAATATTTAAACTGTTTGTATTTTCTGTTTTGGCACAAACATTGGCGTATAGCAAATTGTGAGAGTGAAAGTTATTTGAGTTTTTTGAAAAAATATATTGAGACAATGAATTTTCAATAAAAATTGTTGTTGGTTAGTAAGGTTGTTTCGTGTGTTTATTCTTTTAATTAAAAAGAATGAGTGTTTCGAAGCAACCTTTTTTTTTAAACTTTTCCGCTTTCTTCATTCCAATTAGTAAACAAAAATTATAACCCGTTTACCGATGATTTCCTTTATTTTACCGATTTTTTCTTTTCCTAATGGTATCTTTGTATTACTTTTCAATTAGAAATTGATATATCTTAATAAGGAGCTGAAAAAATGGAAGAAAAAAATAATAAAGTTGATAAAAGAGTTCTGCTCGGCAGTTTATTGATTGGACTGGGCGGATTATTCTTCCTTAAGTCACTTAATGTGTTTGATTTTAATTTCACTCGTATATTCTTTTCCTGGTCTTTCTTTTTTATAGTCATAGGTTTATATCTTTCATTTAATACTTCAAGAAAAGTACTTGGTGGAATTTTAGCAGGACTTGGTTTTATCTTTATTCTGCCGCGAATATTTCCTTCAATAGATTATAATAGCTCTGTAATATTTGCAATATTTTTAGTTGCTATCGGTATTTATATTATTGTTAATCAGAGAAAAAAAGCAGAAATAGAAAATGATAATTTTGGACAGATTAGCAAGGATGTTATTGATGATGTTGCAATTTTCGGAGGTGGTACAAAAATAATAACTTCTGAAAATTTTAAAGGCGGAAATGTAACTGCTATCTTTGGCGGTTCTGAAATAATTCTAAAAGGATGTAAACTTGCTGAAGGAACAAATGTAATTGATGTGCTTGCTGTTTTTGGCGGAACAACTATCATCGTACCGAGTGATTGGAACATAGTATTAAATGTTACTCCAATCTTCGGAGGTTTTTCAAACAAGAGTGTTAAAGACCCTAATAGAGTAATTGATTTAAGCAAAACACTGATTATTAAGGGTCTGGTAGTCTTTGGCGGCGGTGAATTAAAAACTTATTTTTAGCATTAAACAATGTCAACCAACCCGATTCTTAAGAGTACAAAGAATATTCTTTTTTATTTATTGTTTATTGTCATCATTGCAAATCTCTATCTTAACCTTATCAGCTATTATAGCAAAACCAATGTAACAATTATTATTGTTGACGCAATAGTTTTTAATTTACTGATTGCTATACTTGGGTTCAGTTTTTGGTATTCATCTGTCTATCTTTCGATTGAGAACAATAAAATTTCAAAAATCATTTTAACTCATTTGGGTGGGGGTATTTTAATTTCAGTTGTATGGATGGTGCTGGGTTATTTAATCGTAATAAGTTTAGTAGCTGACACAGAACTGTTTGACACTTTCTTTGTCAGTACTATCAGATCAAGATTTGTCATTGGTATTTTGTATTACTTTCTGATGACTGCATTTTATTATATAGTGATTTATTATTCAGGATTTCAAGAAAGAGTTGTTAAAGAGACAGAATTAAAAAATCTTGTAACAGAGGCAGAATTGAGATCTCTGAAATTTCAGATTAATCCTCATTTTATTTTTAATAGTCTTAATTCAATTAGCGCCTTAACAGAAATCGATCCTAAAAGAGCAAGACAGATGATCATAAAACTTGCTGACTTTTTGAGATTTACTCTTGCAAATAATGATAGACAGAAAACTACTCTTACTGAAGAATTAAAAAATATCAGACTTTATCTGGATATTGAAAAAATAAGATTTGAAGATAAATTTGAGTATATAGAAGAACTTTATGAGGAATGCGGAAAAGCTGAGATTCCAAGTATGATATTGCAGCCTTTGTTCGAAAATGCAATAAAACATGCAGTATATGAAACACTGACTACTGTAAAGATTATATTAACCTGTAAAAAACAAGATGACTTTCTAAAGATTACTCTTTGTAACAATTTTGAAGGCGAGTCGCATAAAAAAGGGGCAGGTGTTGGTCTTAAGAATATTGAGGATAGATTGAAATTAATCTATCATCAAGATAATCTTATGGAAGTAAAGAAAGAGAATAATAAATTTACTGTGAGTATTTTTATTCCCGTAAAATCTTTTGATTAAAGTATAGTTAATTACAACTGGTAAACTGCCTGACGGCAGACAGGTTAAATGAATTTAATACCAGCTGATATTTAATTGCAGATTTATTATATAAAGACGAATTCCATTAAAGAGCGGTATCTGCACGGGAGTTCAGGGAAATCATGGTAAGGGTTATTTGAAATAAGATATTGAAAAATTATTCTTCCAACCAAGTACTTTACAGAAATTACAGTATTTAATAAAATTATTTTAACAGTGTGTTGTAAACAAATTCTAAATTATTTATCAGCTTCAAAATTTTAATCAGGTATTATTGTTAACTTTGGCAAAGAATTACTTAAACATAAAAAATTAGTGCTTTTAATTAATGGTTTAGCTTATTTGCAGCCAATTAAAAATAATTTCACACTAACTCAGGAAAAGGATGAAAGACAAAATTAAAATTATTATTGTTGATGACGAATCATTGGCAAGGCAGATTACTAAAAACTATCTTGCTAACAGATCGGATGTTGAAATACTTGCAGAATGCTCAAACGGATTTGATGCTATTAAAAAAATAAATGAACTTAAGCCGGATTTGATTTTTCTGGATATTCAGATGCCGAAGCTTAATGGATTTGAAATGCTCGAACTATTAGAGGATCCTCCGATAATTATTTTTACAACAGCTTATGATCATTATGCAATTAAAGCTTTTGAGGTAAGTGCAGTTGACTATCTTTTAAAACCCTTTTCGGAGGAAAGGTTTTCAAATGCATTTCAAAAAGCTGTTTCACAGCTTGGCGATAGATATCAGCAAAACTCAGCAATTCAAAATATTATTCAGCAGCGAGATGAAAAGATTGAGTTTCTTGAACGAATTGTTATTAAGGATAGCGGTAAAATCACAATCATTCCTGTTGAAGAAATTAAATGGATTGAAGCTCAGGATGATTATGTCTTGATCAATTCGGAGAAGGGAAGATTCTTAAAGCAGAAAACGATGAAGTATTTTGAAAATCATTTAAATGAAAATCAGTTTGTCAGGATTCATCGTTCGTATATAATTAATCTTGATTTTCTTCAACATCTCGAACAAACCGATACAGAATCATACCGCTTAGTCTTAAAAAACGGTAAAGAATTACCAGTAAGTAAAACAGGACTTACAAAACTAAAGTCAACTCTTTAATATCCTGCAAAATGACTTTCTCTGGCATTTGACCTTGACTTTAAAAGAAATTCGGACTAAGTTTTTAACGTTTGAAAAATTTCAAAAGTAAAAACTGATGACTACAGAAGAAAAAATAAAAAAAGAACTTATTCAAAGATTTGGAGATGCTTACAAAGCATTTGGTTTAAGTAAGTTAATGGGGCATATCATTGCTCTTCTTTTATTTTCTCCGGAACCATTATCATTAGACGAAATAACCAAGCAACTTGGAAGAAGTAAAGGACCAATCAGTCAAATAGTAAGAAGATTAAGAGACAAACATTTGATACGAAAAGTCTGGATGCCAAACGACAACAGAAAAGATTATTACGAGATAGAACCGGAAGTGTTTGAACATGCATTCAGAAACAATTTGGAATTAATTAAGAATAATACCCGTATTGCTAAACAACTAAAAGAAGAAATTAAGTCATCAAAGAGCGAGAGTCTTAAATCAATTGGGAAGAGAATGATTGAGATGGAAAGATTCTATCTATTAATGGAGGATCATTATAACAATTTTCTTTTATCCTGGACTAAAGAGAGAAGCAAGCTTTTAGGCTGATAATAATTTTTTTCAACTAATCGTTTGAAATATTTCAAACAATAAAAACAAGGATTGATAAATGAAAAGATTGGAAAATAAAATTACTGTAATTACAGGTGGCGCACAGGGAATTGGAAAAGCTACTGTTAAAAAATTTGCTGAAGAAGACGCAACGGTATTTATCTGGGATGTTAATGAAGAAAAAGCAGATAATACAATCGCAGAATTAAAAGACATCAGTAAAAAGATTGAATTTCAAAAAGTAAATGTAACCAGCTTAGCTTCTGTTACAGATGCTGCTGACATAATTGTTCAGAAGTATAAAAGAATTGATGTTCTGATAAATAATGCCGGAATTACGCGCGACGCATCTTTTCTTAAGATGACTGAAGAGCAATGGAAACAAGTGGTTGATGTTAATCTAACCGGAGTTTTTAACTGCACCAAAGCAATAGCTCCGATTATGGCTGAAAATAAATACGGTAGAATTGTAAATACCTCATCAGTTGTTGGATTATATGGAAACTTCGGGCAAACTAATTATGTTGCTACAAAGTCAGGTATTATTGGAATGACAAAAGTATGGGCACGTGAGCTTGGAAGAAAAGGAATTAATGTAAATGCAGTTGCTCCGGGATTCATTGCAACAGAAATGGTTGATACTATTCCCGAGAAAGTTATTGAAATGCTTAAAGAGAAAACTCCTTTGGGTAAGCTTGGTGATCCTGAAGATATTGCAAATGCATATTTGTTCTTAGTCAGTGATGAAGCAAAATATATTACAGGAACAGTGCTTAGTGTTGATGGCGGTTTGGTCTTATGATTAGAAATGCTCAAATAATCTCTTCCGGAATGTATGTGCCTGAAAGAGTTGTTCCTAATTCATACTTTAATGAATTACTCGGTGAAGATGTTGATACATGGCTGGTTGAAAATCTTGCTATTAAGGAAAGAAGATGGTGTAGTGAAAATCAGTCAACAGCAGAACTTTGTGTTGAAGCTGCAAGAAAAATTCTTGAAGATGGGAAAACCTCTGCTGAAGAATTAGATCTGATTATAATCGCAACTGATACGCCAGAATACATTTCTCCTTCAACTGCGTCAGTTGTTCAGTTCCGTCTAAATGCAGTTAATGCAGGTACCTTCGATGTTAATACTGCTTGTGCAGGATTTGTTACTGCACTTGATATCGCTTCAAAATATATTCAAGCAGATAAAAAGTACAACAAAATTCTTGTTATTGGTGCTTATGCAATGAGTAAGTATTTGAATCTGCAGGATAAGAAAACCGTTACACTATTTGCTGATGGTGCTGCGGGAGTTTTGCTTTCTTCTATAAATAATAAAGATGAAGGCTTTATTATCAGCAGATTACATACTGAAGGACAGTACTGTGATTGGATGGGGATTTACGCTGGCGGAACACACAAGCCTATTACTCAAAAAGTTATTGAAGAAAAAGATCACTTACTTAAGTTTGTCAAAAAATTTCCTAAAGAAATAAATCCTTTAACCTGGACAAAGATGATTAAAGATGCTTGTGATGAATTAAATATTCATCCTGTTAACATCGACAAGTATTTTTTCACACAATTAAATATCAACTCCATTTGGGAAACGCTTGATAATCTTGGAGTTGATAGATCAAAAGGACATACAATAATGCAAAACTTTGGCTACACAGGCTCAGCTTGCATTCCAATGGCTTTTGATGATGCGTGCAAAAAGGGTTTAGTTCAAAAGGGAGATATGGTTTTATTTATTGGTTCCGGTGGAGGATTAGCTTTTGCATTATCAATCTTTAAACTTTAACAGGAAGCTTTATGGGAATTGCTTCTAAGGAATTAGTAACAGCCGGCTGGATACTTGTAATAGCATACAGTTCAGTAATCTTATATTTTGTTATCCGCGGTGCGATCAGAATAAAAAACATCAATGATTATGCTATCGGCAATGTATCATTTTCACCAATTGCAGTTGGTTTGGCTTTAGCAGCATCGATGACAAGCGCAGCAACTTTTATTATAAATCCCGGATTCATTGCATTCTATGGAATTAGCGGTGTTATTTCTTATGCATTTGTAATGCCTGCTGCAGCAATGGTTTCTTTAATTGTGCTGACAAAAGGATTTAGAAAACACGGTAGTAGTGTTAAAGCATTAACTATGGCTCAATGGATGGGAACCAGATATGAAAGCAAAGGTTATGGGTTGTTCTTTGCTTTTCTTTCACTTCTATTAATTACTTTCATAGTTCTTATATGTGTCGGATTAACTCAGGTATTAGCAAGAACCTTAAATGTTAGTGAGCTTACAATTTTGATTGGAATAGTAGTATTTATTTTTGGTTATATGATGTTTGGCGGGGCTAACTCGATGGTTTATACCAACACAGTGCAGGCAATTATAATGATTATAGTTGCATTTATTCTTCTTGGCTCTGGTTACAAACATTTTTCTGATGGCATCCATGGATTTTTAGATAAGCTCTCAGCAATAGATCCAAAACTAACTCAAATAACTAATGAATCAAGTTTTTTGTTTCGCGATTATTTTGAAATTATATTTTCGCAGATTGTAATCGGAGTTGCAATTGTATGTCAGCCGCATATAATAACAAAATCACTTTTACTTAAAACTGATAAAGATGTAAACAAATATTTAACGGCTGGTATTATAGTGCAGGTATTATTCTTTCTTGTTGTGATAACAGGTTTATACGCGAGAATTGATTTCCCTGATCTGACAATTAATGGTGCACCGTTAAAACTTGATGGAGTTATATCAGCTTATGTTGTTAAGGAATTTCCTGTTTATGTTGGTCTGATTGTAGTAATGGGTTTGATATCTGCCGGTATTTCAACACTTGAAGGATTAATACAATCAGTCTCAACTTCAATTACTGCAGATATTATAAAACCATTGTTTGGCAAGTATTTGCCAAAAGATGAAAATAAAAATGTCAGATCAATGATAATTATAAATCGTATAGTAATTATTGCAATCGCTCTGATATCTATAATTTTATCTTACGACCAGCTTGTTAATCCGAATTTAAGCGTAGGAATTTTTGCACAGAACGGTGTATATGCTTACTTCTCTGCTGCTTTTGTTCCCATCTTGTTTGGAATGTTTTTAAAAGATACGCCTAAGTCTGCTGTTATTACAGCTTCACTGGTTGCTATAATTGTTCACTTTAGTTTTTTCTATGGAAATATTAAAGTGCCGTTCAGTATAGCAACTGGACAGAATCCAGGAGTTTCAGCAGCTATTGCAATTTCACTTTCAGTTATTGTTGCTTCAATAATATATTTGTTTAAAAGAAGGAAAGTCAATGAATAGTTTTCAAACAGACTGGTTAAATAAATGGGCAGCTTATACTCCGGACAGAATGTTTCTCAGAGAACATCAACGGGATGTACAGTGGAGTTACCGTGATTTTAATAATCGCACAAATTATTTAGCACAATTTCTTATAGACCAATTTAAAATAAATAAAGGCGATAGAATTGCAATCTATTCAAAAAATAAATCTGAACATGTTATTCTTTTTTTAGCTTGTATTAAAATCGGAGCATTGTTGGTTCCGTTAAATTTTAGATTAATGCCCCGTGAACTTGATATTTTAATAAATGATGCTGAGCCTAAAGTATTTTTTTATGATGAAGAATTTTCTGATCATTTACCAAAGCTGTCTTCCTTATCAAAAGTTAAGATTATTAAAAACCTGAATGAACCATCAAAGTTTTTACTGGAAAATAATCTTAAATCTGAATTTAATGTATCTGTAGTGATTGATGAGAATGATCCGGTTATGATACTTTATACTGCCGGAACTACTGGTTTATCTAAAGGAGTAATCATAACCCACAAGATGTTGTTCTGGAATTCGATAAATACAGGATTAAGATTAGACTTGAACTCTGCCGACCACACACAAAGCTTTGCACCGTTTTTTCATACAGGTGGATGGAATGTGCTGTTTACACCATTTCTGCATCACGGGGCTTCACATACATTACTGACTCAGTTTGATGCCGATCTGATTTTACAATTGATGGAAAAAGAAAAAGCTACAATACTTTTCGGTGTTCCAACTATGCTTCAGATGATGGCAGACTCTCAATACTTTAACAAAGCAGATCTCTCATCTGTAAGATATGCCATTGTAGGCGGTGCACCGATGCCTATACCTTTAATAAATATTTGGCATAGCAAAGGGGTTTTTATCAGACAAGGATTTGGTTTAACCGAAGTAGGTCCAAACTGCTTTTCACTTCATCAGGATGATGCGATAAGAAAAAAGGGATCGATTGGTTTTCCGAATTTTTATTTCGATGCAAAGGTTATGAAAGACAATAAAGAAGAATGCAGAGCTAATGAAGTTGGAGAGTTGTGGCTAAAATCTCCTGTTGTTACACCTGGTTATTGGAGAAATGAAAAAGCTACAATGGAAGCAATAACTGATGGATGGTTCCATACTGGTGATCTGGTAAAAAAAGATGAAGAAGGTTATTTCTATGTTGTTGATCGTAAAAAAAATATGTTCATAAGCGGCGGTGAAAATGTTTATCCTTCAGAGGTTGAAGCTTTTTTATACTCAAATAATAAAGTTAAAGAAGTCGCGGTAATCGGTGTAGATGATGAAAAATGGGGCGAGGTTGGTAAGGCATATATTGTTAAAAAAGAAAATGAGAAGCTTGATGAAAATAATATAAGAGAGTTTTGTTCAGGAAATCTGGCTAAATATAAAATTCCAAAACATATTGAATTCTTATCCGAGCTGCCCAAAAGTGAGGCAGGAAAAATTGATAAAAAAATATTATTACAAATGCATAAAAATCAATTAACTAACAAATCAAAAACAAAATAAAAAGGAGAAAGTTATGAAGCGATTATTATTAGCGGCTCTTTTCACATCATTAACATTTTTATATGTTGGTTGTGACAGCAAAAAAGATGATACCGTTGAACCCCCGGCAGAACAAGATAAAATTGTTAATACCTGGTATTCGGAAGGAGCAGGAATTGCGCCTGGTTTGGCTGCAACATTAAAGTCAGTTAAAATTATAGCTACATTTAATTCGAACAACACATACACTGTTATTGCAAAAGACAGTGCAGGTGCAGAAGTTACTTATTCAGGAACTTATTCAGTTTCAGAAAATACCGGCACATCAATCCGTTCAATCATTTTAAACCAAACAGTTCCAACTTCAGTTACTTCAAAAGGAATTTATCAGGTGGACTCAAAAGGTATGATGAAATATGAAGTTGTTCAGACAACACCGGAAATAGCCGGAATTACCCCGCCAGTTCCTGCAGAGGGTTTTGGAAGCACTAAATATATGAATGTTGCACTTGGTGAGACCTGGATACAAGGCTTTGTTCCAGCAACTCCGACTACAGAATTGTTAACAGGCACCTGGGTTTCTGAAGGTGCTAATGTTGCGCCTGGATTAGTATTAACTTTAAAAACAAAGAAGATTGTTGCTACTTTTAACAGCAATAATACATATACAGTTGTTGCAACCGATAGTTTTAATGTTGATGTAACTTATTCGGGTACTTTTAGTACAGCTGCAAATTCGGGTACATCTATAAGAAATATTACTTTAAATCAAACCGTTCCCACAACAGTTACATCAACAGGAATCTACAGAGTAACCACCAGAGATTTAAAGTATGAAGTATTACAAACAACTCCTGCTATAACCGGATTTACTGCTCCGACTGCTGCAGAAGGTTTTGGCAGTACTAAATACAATAATATCCCTTTAGGGGCTACCTGGATACAAACATTTATTTATCAATAATCTAAATAAAGACGGCAGTAAAGCTGCCGTCTTTTTGTTAACAATCATTGGAGGTTAACCAATGAAAAAATTTTTACTTATTAACATTTTTTTGTTTTTAATGATTGCTGATTTTTTTGCACAGGATGATAACAGACTAAAAGATCCTGCACCAAAAGAATTTCAATTTATCGGCTATTCATTTTCTAGAATGACCGGTTCAAATATTACTCCTACAAATGACCTTTTACAGGGACAGGTTATAGGAAGATTGTTCGGTCAAAACTCAACTAATACTGTTCCTCAAACAGCAATTTATGCAGAGCAGAGATTTGTTCCGATGTTTATATATAAACCATCTATCCTTGATGGATTTGCTACGTTTCGGGGATTATTTAAAATTGATTATACCTGGGGCGATCAGGCTTATGGTGTGGGTAATAATCGCGGTGGTGCAATAAATGCCGGACAGGTAAATCTGCAAACATTGTTAGCTAATGTTGAAATAAGACCGGAGAATTCTGATTGGAATGCAGTTATTGGATTGCAAAGGTTATTTGATAACGTAAGTGATCCAAATATTAGTTCAGTTCAAATGGCGCAAACAAGCGGATATAAGCTTTCCTTCTGGGGAACGCAGGCTGTTGGTGCTAGTATATTTGCTGATCTTTCATCTACTACAAAAAGCAGATTAAGTTATTTCCAGTTGTGGGAAAATGAAATCAGCAAAAGTGATGATGTAACTTTATGGATGTTTGATGTTGATTCCAGAGTTCATCCACTCCTGGAAGTAGGCGGAAGTCTATGGTATGTTTGGGATAAAGGAAAAAATGCAGGCGGTATTAGTGTTTTAGGGCAAGGTCTGACAAGCGCTTTAGCTGAATACAACGGTGCTACCCGGATCAGATTCCCGGGAATTAATCAAAAGTATGAAGCAAATGTTGGCTGGATAGGAATTCACTCAGCTTATAACCGTGATTTTCTTGCTGATAGATTTTGGGCAGACGCATTCGTAGTCGCTAATATCGGAACAATTGATAGCGTTGGTATCGAAACAAACAGAGCTGCAAATATTTTTGGATTAACTGCAAATGCAAGTTTTCAATATAAATACGGAATGACTGCAAATGATAAAATTTCATTAGAAGGATTATATACCACTGGTGATGATAATGGAATAAGTGATGGAACTTTGAACAGTGTCATAACAGGTAATGTTTATGGTTCGCCGGTTGGAATTTATAGTGCACATCGTGCATTATTACTTTTTCCCGATCCGCAGGTGGTTAATAGATATTATTCAGTTGTTCACGATATTTCTAATATGGGACTTGGAGTTACGGCTGCATTTTTAAATTTCTCTAAAGATTTTATTCCAAATAAATTCAGTGGTAAGATTGGGCTTGCCTCTGCGTTATCAAATGTTACACCTGCCGGCGGAGGTTCTTATATGGGTACAGAAGTAAATCTTGAATTCAAGTATAATCTTAAAGTATTTCTTACCCTTGGAGTAAGTGCCGGTTATTTAATGCTTGGTGATTTTTTTGATGCACCTTCTGCAACTTACTCTAGTACAAGACCAAAAGATCCCTGGGTTTTATTTACTACTTTAAGCTGGTTAATGTTTTAAGGAGAAGACAATGAAAAAATATATACTAATTCTACTAACATTAATATTTACGGGTTGTTCCGGCTATTTATATTGGGATAAACCAGCTTTGGAATTTTCAGATATTGATTACGGGTACCGGGTGAAATTTTCAAAAGGAAATCCTAAAATTGCATATATAGATGAAGGCAGCGGAGAACAAACACTTATTTTAATTCATGGTTTGGCAAGTAATGCAGGTTTCTGGCGATATAATATTCCGGAATTATCAAAACATTTTAGAGTAATTGCAGTTGATCTGCCCGGCTATGGAAAATCTCAAAAGGGTAATTACAGTTATTCGATTTCTTTCTATGCTGAACAAATAAAAAATTTAATTGAAGAATTAAATTTAATGAATGTTGTTCTCGTTGGTCATTCTATGGGTGGACAAATAGGGATTATGTTTTCGATTAATTATCCGAACACTCTTTCAAAATTAATTTTAGCTTCTCCTGCCGGGTTTGAAGAGTTTCAAAGAGGTGAAGGAGATTGGTTAAGAAGTGTGATGACAATGAAAGCTATTAAATCAACTACCGAAGAAGGAATAAGAAGAAATCTTTCTAATAATTTTTATTCGTGGAAAGATGAATGGGAATGGATGGTTGAAGAAAGAGTCAGAATGAGAAAGGCTGCTGATTTTGATGAGTTCGCTTATACTGTTGTTAGATGTGTTAATGCAATGCTTGATGAGCCGACTTTCGATAAATTAAATAAAATCAAAACCAGTACTTTGGTTATTTACGGAAAGTATGATGGGCTGATTCCAAATCCTTACTTAAACCCCGGCTTTACAGCGGATGTATTTAATAATGGAATAGGACAAATAAGCAGTTTAAAACTTATCGAATTTGACAACACCGGTCATATGATAATGATTGAAAAAGCAGATGAGTTTAATAATGCATTAATAAATTTTCTAAAATAATCTTTATCGGCTTCCTTCTTTGGAAGGAAGTCTGTTTTTTTGTATGAGCCGGACTTTTAATCAAATCAATTACAAATTCAAGACTAATTTTGTTAAAGTAAATGAATACGATGTTGCTTACATTGATGAAGGAAGTTCATCTGATGTTTTACTTTTTATACACGGACTCGGCAGTTACTTAAAAGCATGGGATAGAAATGTTCCTGTTTTAAAAAATTATTTTAGATGTATAGCTTTAGACTTACCCGGATATGGTAAATCCAGTAAACAAATTCACAGCGGAACGCTAGAATTTTACAGAGATTTTATTGATAAGTTTATAAAATTACTCGATTTAAAAAATGTAACCTTAGTCGGTCATTCGATGGGTGGACAGATTGCATTGTCTTATGTGATAAACTTTCCTGATGTCATAAAGAAACTCGTACTCGTTGCACCTGCAGGATTTGAAACTTTTAATAACAGGGATATTGAACAATTAAAAAATATTATCTCTCCCGAAATTTCCTATAGTACTTCTGATGAGCAGGTAAGGATTAACTACAAGACTAATTTCCATCAAATGCCTGCTGAAGCAGAAGAAATGATAGCGGACAGAATTGCGATCAAAAATGATGAGGAGTTTTTTAATCATTGTCAGATTGTGGCAAACTCGCTAACCGGACTGCTTGTTGAACAGGTTTTCAGTCAATTAAATAAGATCAATATTTCAACTTTGATATTTTTTGGGAAAAATGATTCACTGATTCCAAATCGCATACACTACAAAACATCAACCGAAGAAATCGCAAAACTTGGGGCTTCACAAATTGGAGACAGTAAACTTTTACTATTCGAAAATTGCGGTCACTTTTTACAATATGAGATTCCGGAAATTTTCAACTCAAGCGTAATTGATTTTTTAACCAATAAGAAATAATCTTTTATTCATTAAAGCATTGCGGAAATCTTTTTCGAACAAGATTATAAACTATCTCTGCTGTTTCCTGATAAGTGAGTTTGCTTGTGTTTAAAATTAAATGATAAAGTGATGGATCATCAGCATCTTTAAAAAAATGGGACTTCAGATATCTCTTTCGACTGGTTTCTTCTTTTGTAATATACTCCAATGCCTTTGGTTTTGAAAGTTTAAATACTTCCTGTATATGTTTAATTCTGCTTTCGATCGAAGCCACTAATCTAATCTGAAAACAATTTGGGAGTTTGGCATTAATAACTACACTACCTCTTCCTACAATAATTGTTTTACCGAATCTTGATAATCTTAAAATAATCTCGGTTGTTTTATGAACTATTGTCCATTCGGAAGGTTTTACACCAAGAAGCTCATTTACTGCATCAGAAATATGGCTGTACTTATCTTCAACAAAGTATGCACTGAAATTTTTTGGTAATTTAAAATCCTCAAGAACCTGAGAGATTAATTCTTTGTTAAAGTAAGTCCAGGGATTCTCGGGCTGTTTGGTATTCTGCTGTAAAAGGTCTAAAAGATTTTGCGCTACTTGATAAGATCCGGCACCGCTTTGCCGTGATATAGAAATACAGGGAAAAATTTCACGAACTTCTTCAGATTCAGTTGACTGTAGTTTTAAATACTGTTTACATTTTTCATATGCACCAATGGCTAACATATTTATATCCTCCTTTGCGTGATTACGAAAATGTGTTTATTTGTTACAAGTTTTAATAACTATGTTAGTATTATAAAATTATTCAACACAAAGTCAATTGATCATAAAATGTACTGCTTAGTTAAATTCGAACCAGCTTTTAATCTTGTCCAATTCTTCACCGTTTGAAGAAATATGAAAATATTCGTTCTTGGTTTTATCGTAATAGTATTCTTTTTCCCAATTGTTTATGTTGGAGATAATCTGTTCTATTCCGGTAAGAATTGTATTTAGTTCTTCATCGGTCATAGTTTGATGAATAGACATTCTGACCCATCCCGGTTTTTCAGAAAGATCACCCTGATCAATTTTATCCGTAATTTGCTTAGACCTGTTTGGATCAACGTGTAATAAATAATGTCCGTAGGTTCCGGCACAAGAGCAGCCGCCTCTTACCTGAACACCGAATCTATCGTTAAGAAGTTTTACTATCAGATTGTAATGTATATCTTCTACATAAAATGAAATTGCTCCAAGTCTGTGCTCGATATTGCCCGCAAGAATGTGGACTTTAGGAATTTTCTTCAAACCTGTAAGAGCAAGTTTAACTAATTCTTCTTCACGCTTTCTAATATTCTCAGTGCCCATTTCTTCTTTTAATTTTATACAAAGTGCGGCTTTAATCGTCTGAAGAAAAGCAGGGGTTCCTCCGTCCTCACGTGCTTCTATATTGTTAACAAACTTATGCTGACCCCATGGATTTGTCCAGTCAACTGTTCCGCCGCCGGGTAAATCAGGAACTTTGTTTTTGTATAATTTGGAATCAAAAACTAAAACGCCAGGTGTACCCGGTCCTCCAAGAAATTTATGCGGGGAGAAAAATATTGCATCAAGTTTGGCTTCAGGGTCATTTGGGTGCATATCAATTTTTACATAAGGAGCAGCACAGGCAAAATCAACAAAACAATATCCGCCATGCTGATGAGTTATTTTTGCCAGCTCGTAATAATCAGGCTCGATACCTGTAACATTTGAAGCCGCAGTAAAAGCGCCAATTATCAGTTTTCTATCTTTATATTTTTTCAACTTTTTCTTGAAGTCTTCAATATCAACAAGTCCGTCATTATTCGGATCAATTACAATTACATCAGCTATAGTTTCTAACCATGTAGTTTGATTTGAATGATGCTCCATGTGAGTGATAAAAACAACAGGCTTTAATTCATCAGATAGATTAATGTAATCAACAAGTTGTTCGGGTATTTTAAGACCAAGTAATCTTTGAAATTTACAAATCACAGTTGTCATTCCTGAACCGGCTGTTATAATCACATCATCTTTATCAGCATTAACATGTTCTTTAATAATTTTATGTGCCTGATGATAGGCGAGTGTCATCGTAGTTCCGGTAACACTTGCTTCAGAATGAGTATTGCCTACAAGCGGACCAAAAGTTTCGCAGATTTTTTCTTCAATAGGTTTATATAGTCTGCCGCTTGCTATCCAATCAGCATAGATAATTTTCTTTTTTCCGAATGGAGTGTTAAATGATTCATCAATTCCTATTATGTTTTTACGAAATTTAGAAAAGTACTTTTCCAGTTCGCTCATAGTAATCCTAAAACTTTTGGTTAAATATAATAATTAGATTGGAAGGATACATCTCATTTTTTCATTAAAGTAATTTAGGTTAAATTAAGTATGTAAATACTAAGGAAATTCTGACATGAAACTCAAAACAATTTTTATTCTTTCACTGAATCTTTTAGTTCTTAACCTTTGTGCACAAAACACTAATTATGATTTTGCAGATGTTGAGTCAGTTGTAAAAAGTGGGATTAAAGATAAAGCATTTCCCGGTGCAGTGGTTTTAGTTTGGCAGAATGGAAGTATTATTTATGAAAATTCATTTGGAAAATTTACTTACGAAGAAAATTCTCCTGTTGTAAATAATAATACAATGTTCGATCTTGCTTCTTTAACAAAGGTGATTGCAACAACTACCGCAGCAATGCTTTGTATTGACAGAAGTTTTTTTAGTTTAGATGATAAGGTTGCTGAGTTCATTCCTGAATTTGGAAATAATAATAAAGAAAATATCACAATAAGAAATTTGTTGCTTCATAATTCCGGATTACCAGCTTTTATCAGATTTTATGAAAAAGGTTTGAACAATAATCAGGTGTTGAACGAAATATACTCAGCAGCTTTGGAATATAATCCGGGTGAAAAAACTATTTACTCTGATCTTGGATTTATTACATTAGGAAAAGTTATAGAAAAGGTAACTGGAAAAACACTTGACAAATTTTGTACAGATGAAATATTTAAACCCTTAGAAATGAATTCTACTTATTTTAATGTACCAGACTCACTAAAGAAATATTGTGCCCCGACTGAGATTGATAATTACTGGAGAATGAAAACAATTCAAGGAGAAGTTCACGACGAAAATTCTTATATACTAAACGGAGTTGCTGGTCACGCCGGACTCTTTTCAACCGCCGGAGATATTGCAAAGATTATGTCTATGCTTATGAATAAAGGAAAAGTAAACGGCAGAGAGTTTTTAAAAAGCGGTACTATTGAGATGTTTACCAAAAGATTTGGCAGTGAAAGTACAAGGGCTTTAGGATGGGATACCAAATCCGAAAAAGGTTCTACAGCAGGAAATTATTTTAGCAGCAATTCTTTTGGGCATTTAGGATTTACAGGCACTTCAGTTTGGGCTGATCCTGTTAGAAACCTGTTTGTAGTTTTTCTGACTAATCGTGTTTATCCTACAAGAGAAAATTCCGGCTTAACAAAAGTACGCCCGGCATTGCACGATGCTGTTATTAAGGATATTAACCAATCAGATGAGAGATAAGTTTTTTGGCAGAATAATTTTTGGATTACTTACTCTGATAATTTTTCAATTGTTTGTTTCATTTTCTCCATTAAATGAAAATAAAGGAGAAGAAAAATTGATTGATAAATCATCAAGGGGAACAAGAAAAGTGATTGAGCTTTCGGAAGAAGATGAGCTATGGGTAAACCAAACTCTGGAGGCAATGTCACTGTATGATAAATGTGCTCAGATTTTTATGCCCGCTGTTTTCGGAAAATCTCTTGATCAGCAATCCAAAGAATTTAAGTTTGCTCTTGATTTGGTCAAGGTGCACGGAATAGGTGGAATAGTAATTTCAACAGGCGATGTTGAAGAGACTGCATCAATGATTGCAGAACTGCAGAGACATTCTAAAATTCCTTTGCTCGTTTCAGCGGATTTTGAAAATGGAATTGGAATGCGGATCAATGCATCAAATAAATTTCCGCATAATATGGCATTGGGTTCAACATATAATCCGGATTTTGCATACGAAACAGCAAAAGCAACAGCAATTGAAGCATTGATGCTGGGTGTTAATATCAATTTAGCACCAGTAGCCGATGTGAATAATAATCCTGAAAATCCGGTTATCAATCTTCGCTCGTATTCGGAAGATAAAGATATTGTATCTGAATTTTGTTTATCGTTTGTTGATGGTTCTTTAGAAGGCGGAGTAATTCCTGTTGCAAAGCATTTTCCGGGTCACGGTAATACAAAAACTGATTCACATGTTGATCTGCCAGTTATTAATGGAAACAAAGAAGCTTTGATGAATAACGAATTAAAGCCTTTCATTTCGCTTGTTGAAAATAAAGTTCCCGCTATAATGACTGGTCATTTAAATGTACCTGCTTTCGAAAACAATATGAAAATTCCGGCGTCGTTATCATACAAAATCATAACAAAGCTGTTAAAACAGCAGCTGGGTTTTAATGGTTTAATCATTACAGATGCACTTGATATGAAAGCGGTTACAAAGTATTACTCCAATGCTGATGCTTGTATTACGGCTTTTAATGCCGGCAATGATATTTTATTGATGCCTCCTGATTCAAGAGAAGGGATAACTGCTATTTATAATGCCGTTAAATCCGGCAAAATAACCAAAGAAAGATTAAATGAAAGTGTGAAGAAAATCTTAACACTTAAGCGCTGGTTAAGACTGGATGTTAAAGATTATAAACAAAAAACTGTTTTACCTAAACGAATCCGGATTGAAGAACATTATCAGCTTGCAAAAACTATAGCAGAAAATTCTGTTACAATAGTAAAAGCTGATAAGGAATTATTGCCCATTGACTCAAGCAAATATTTAAAGATGTTTATAATAGATATAACGAATCGTAAAGAAATTAAAGATGCACACTTTTCACAAATACTACATGAATCATTTTCAGTTTACTCTCATACACTTCTTAACAGCGAGTCGGTTAATTCAGATTATAAACTGGCGTTGGATATAGCAAAGGACAGTGATTTTATAATTGTACCCGCATATTTTTATATCCGAAGCGGCTTAAATGGCAAGACAGTATCAGATATGCAGTATAATTTCTTTAGGGATTTACTTGCTCTAAATAAAAAAGTTCTGATAATCAGTTTTGAAAGCCCTTATTTACTTTCAAATTTTCCGGATGCAAATAATTATATCTGTGCTTTCAGTGATTCAAAGGCATCGCAGCGTGCAGTGCTAAATGTATTGAACGGAACTTTACCTGCTAAAGGAAAACTTCCTGTCTCAATTCCTAATACAAGGTTTAGCGTTGGTTATAGCTGGAATGAGGAATAAAATCTAATAAGTGATTGAAACACTGACAGCAATAATTAGAAAGGTCAGACAGGGTAATCTGTATAATAGAATTAATATATTAAATCAATAAGCTGTTATGTGTTTGAATAATGATAATTCTTTTCAATAAACCATTTAATGTCCTTTGTCAGTTTACAGATAAAGAAAACAGAAAAACTTTATCAGATTTTATCCCGATTAAAAATGTTTATGCTGCCGGAAGATTGGATTATGATAGTGAAGGTCTGGTATTATTAACAGATGACGGAAAGCTTCAGCATAAAATATCTGATCCGGAATATAAGCTGGGAAAATGTTATTGGGTTCAGGTTGAAGGAAAAATTAATTGGACTGATGTACAAAAACTTAAAAGGGGAGTGTTGTTAAATGATGGTTTTACTAAAGCAGAAAGAGTAAAAATTATTGATAAGCCAAAAATCTGGGAAAGAAATCCGCCAATTCGAGAAAGGAAAAGTATCCCAACCAGTTGGATCGAATTAACAATTACAGAAGGCAGAAACAGACAGGTAAGAAGAATGACCGCAGCAATTGGTCTCCCGACCTTACGACTAATAAGAATCTCGATAGGTCAATGGGATATAACCAAACTTAAACCAGGGGAATATAAAATTATCAATTCTCCTTAGGCGGTGAAAAGAATTTTTTCTTTATCATAAATGACAAATAAACGGTTATAATTCCTACAATAATTACCGCAGCAGCAGGGATAAAAATTGCAATAAGAGATAATGAAATTGATCCGCCAGCTTCAGCAGTTGAAACCAAAGGATTACCCGCACCACCCGTTACTGCAGAAGATTTTAATCTTATCATTCCTGTTGCAGCGTGAATAGTTCCTGCAACACCGCCGCCAGCAATAAATGCAAGCGACCATTTAATCAACGGCGGAAAATCTGTTACTACTGCACCGCTTAAAACAATTCCGGCAAATATCGCCAATGGATGACTTATTGCATCAAGAAAATTATCAACCCATGGAATATAGTAGCTGAAAATCTCTACAATTGTTGCAACAGCAAATAACACCAATGCAGGCAATGTTCCTATCCAGTTAAAGTATGTTGATAGTTCAAGATTTCCGGTATAAGCAGTAATTGACACAATAAGAAATGGAATAAAAATTCTGAATCCAACTGCAGCAGCCAAACCAATACCAATAAATATGCTTAAAATTATTTCCATCAATTCATCTCCGTATTATTATGTTTAAATGCCAAATTATGTAATTGAATTTTTTCACATAGTGTCAGAGAAAATTTTAATAGCTCATATTATTTAATTTTACTTTGCCGCGGAATATCCAATAAATACTGATTGTATAGGCAAGAACAAACGGAATACCTATAAGTGCAATTATCAACATAATATTCAAAGTCTTATGAGATGATGCCGCATTATAAATATTTAAACTGAATTCAGGATTATTGGATGCTATTACAAAGTTAGGAAATACACCAAACGCAAACAATGTTAATAAAGCAGCAATCGAAGCACAGGATGAAAGGAAAGCAAAGAAATCTTTTCCTTTAGAGATTTCTCTTGGAATATTTGCAATCGCAAGCATATTTAATAAAGCTAAAACAAAAAGGATAGGATATTCTTTAAAATGCTGAATCATATGCGGATAATATATCAATGTTGACATTGTTGTTGTAATGTAACAGATGATAAAGAAAATTATTGTATTGTTTACCCAGCCTCTAAGCTTATTGTGCAATTCATTCTCAGTTTTCATAACACCGTAAATTGCACCATGCATCATAAAAAGCGCAACAGTTGTAACACCTACTAAAACAGTGTATGGATTTATTAAACCCCAGAATGTTCCGATAAATTCTTTATTAGCATTAAGCGGAATACCAGTAATTAAATTTCCTACTGCAATACCGGCAAGAAAAGCTATGAAAATACTTGCAATACTAAATGCAGTATCCCACATTTGTCTCCACCATCTCATAGGTCGTTTACTTCTAAATTCAATTGCAACTGCTCTGAATATCAGCATAAATAAAAGCATCATTATTGCAGTGTAAAAACCTGAGAAGACGGTTGCATAAACATGAGGGAACGCGGCAAATAATGCTCCTCCGCCGGTTACAAGCCAAACTTCATTACCATCCCACACAGGTCCGATAGAGTTGAGCATAATTCTTCTTTCGGTATCATCTTTAACAAAAAGGTGAAGAGCTCCAACACCAAGATCAAAGCCATCGAGAATTGAATAACCGATTAAAAGAATTCCGATTATTAAAAACCAGATAGTATTCAGATCAAAAGTAAATTCCATTTTTCGTCAGTCCTTTATGATTTTGGATGTCCTATTTCTGATGGAATTGCATCAACATCTTCGGGTCCATGCTTAATTTTTTCATTAAGCAGATAAACAAATAAGATGAACAATCCAATATATATCAAAGTAAATAATATTAAAGAAAACCAGACCTGATCAGCACTAACAGCTTTTGATAAACCCTCAGAAGTTCTTAACAATCCGTAAACAATCCAGGGTTGTCTTCCCACTTCTGCAGTTATCCAGCCAACCTGATTTGCAATTTGAGGCAGCAATACCGAAAAAACAAAAGCCCACATCAGCCATTTTTGTTTGAATAATGTTCCGCGGATCCAGAAGAAAACGCCAAACATACTTAATACAATTAGTAACATTCCAATAGCAACCATTAAATGATATGCTTGAAATACAATGTTAACAGGCGGTCTGTCTTCTTCCTTAAATGAATTTAATCCAGTTACTTTAGTTTCTGTATCGAAGCCGATCAGATAACTTAGCATTCCCGGTATTGCAATACTGAAATTTACTTCCTGTTTTTCTTCATTAACCCATCCAAATAAATAAAGTTGTGCATTCGTCTGATCGTCAAAAACAGCTTCCATTGCTGCCAGCTTTGCAGGTTGATTTTTACTTACACCAACTGCACTTGAATGTCCGGTAAACAATTGAAATAGTGAAGCAATTAAAGCAACGAATAATGCAATCTTAATTGATGATTTTGCAAACCTGATATGACGGTTTTTTATAATATAATATGCACTGATACTGATGATTAAAAATGCACCGGCTAACCAGCAGCCTGATATTACATGCAAAACTCTATCAACCGAAGAAGGATTAAGAACCATTGCCCAGAAGTCTGTTATTTCTGCACGTGCATTTATTCCTTCTCCGACAACATGGAATCCTGCAGGAGTTTGCTGCCAGGAGTTTGCAACCACAATCCATACAGCACTGAACATTGAACCAAATGAAACCATCAATGTTGAAAAGAAATGCATTTTAGGTCCTACTTTATCCCAGCCAAAAACAAGAACTGCAAGAAAACCAGATTCAAGAAAGAAAGCAAATATTCCTTCGGCAGCAAGTGCACTTCCAAAAACATCTCCTACGAAACGAGAATAAGTTGCCCAGTTAGTGCCGAACTCAAATTCCATTACTATTCCGGTTGCTACACCGATTGCAAAAGTAAGGGCAAATACTTTTACCCAGAACTTTGTCATGTTTTCGTAGAACTTGTCTTTTGTTTTAAGATATCTGCCTTCCATTATCACAAGAATTATTGCAATTCCTATGCTCAATGGCGGATATATGTAGTGAAAAGCTATTGTAAAAGCGAATTGTAAACGAGAAAGTATTTCAACATCCATTACAAACCTAATTTGTTAGTTTTGCTATCGCAAAATAACAAAAACAAAACTGGTAAGGAAAAATTGAAAAAGTATTTATTAAATCAATTTTCTAAAAATTACATCATTGTTCATTATTGATGATCTGAAAACAATAGACTGATGTAATTCAGAATATCAGGATTTATAAATTGTCAGCAGCCTTTCAGCAGCAAGAGTTGGTGTGATTTTACCCTTTGAAAGCAGATCCTTTACTTGTTCAATCTCACTCTGAACTTTTCCATTATTATAAAATTCATCCCTCAATGAATCTTCAACCATTCTGAATACCCATTCTACAGATTGATCTTTTCTTCTCTGATTAAAGAAGCCCGAATGTTTAATTGTCTTTTCAAATTTCTTAACCACTTCCCACAATTCTGGAATTCCCTTACCCGATAAAGCCGAGCTTGTATAAGCCTGCGGTGTCCATCCCTTTGTAGCAGGCTGCAGATAATGGAGAGCATTGTTGTAGTCAGCTTTTGATATGTTGGCTCTTTTTTCATTATCGCCATCAGCTTTATTTATTAATACTGCATCAACCAATTCCATAATACCGCGTTTAATTCCTTGAAGCTCATCTCCGCCTCCGGCAATCAAAACAAGCAGAAAGAAATCAACCATTGAACGGACAGTAACTTCACTTTGTCCGACACCGACTGTCTCAATAAGTATTACATCATATCCGGCAGCTTCACAGACGGTTATTGTTTCTCTGCTCTTTCTTGTAACACCGCCAAGTGTTCCGCTTGAAGGTGATGGTCTGATAAAACAATTTTTTTCTTTTGAAAGATTTTCCATTCTTGTTTTATCGCCGAGAATACTTCCTTTTGTTACTGTGCTGCTCGGATCAACGGTTAATACAGCTACTTTGTGTTCGTGCTTAATTAAATACATTCCAAGGGATTCAATCAAAGTGCTTTTACCTGCACCGGGAACACCAGTAATCCCGATCCGTAATGAATTTCCGGAATAGGGAAGAAGCTTTGTTAAAACTTCCTGCGAAATATTGTGATGATTTGGATTGTTGCTTTCGATTAATGTTATTGTTCGTGCAAGAATATTTCTATCTGATTTTAAAACACCATTTACATAATCATCAACCGAAAGCTGCTTACGCTTAACATCTTTTGCGGTTGATATTGTTTTTGTGTTTGGATTTTGTATTCCTTTAACAACACGCACTGCAAATTCATCTCCGGCATTTTCAGGAGTCCAATCAGGTTTATATGAATTTGTTTTTTTTGAAGTTTGTTTTTTCATAAAGCTAAAATAATGATTATTCCCATTTCCATTTATCCGGATAGTTTGACTGCGATAAACGATAGAGAAATCTTTCCTGCACATATTGGCTAATAACACTTTGAAATTCTTTTTCGTTTTGAACCGGAATATTTCTCAATCTTTCTTTAACTGAAGCGGTAATATTTTTTATTTCTTTTTTCTCTTTCACGAGAGTATCGCCTTCACCATAGGTTCAATTTTCTTTTTTACTCCGCATATTTCTGCATACTCAATAAGCTTTGGAATATTTCTTCCTTTCCGATTTTGCAGATAGGTTTTTAGAGATTCCACTGCAATATCTCCACCAATCTTTTTATATATCTAAAAAGATCACCAATTGTTTTTTCTTTGTTATAGATTCTAACAATTCCACTTTTTGTTTTCAGGATTTCAATTCCTTGCGAGTAGTAACTATCAGCAAAGTAATAAACTTTTATTGGCGGATAATCGAGTTTAAATCTGGGTGTATTATGTGGAACAGCTACTGTAATATACGAAGGATTAAAAGTCGTCAGTTCATAATATTCAGCGGCTGAAGTAAGACAGATTACAGCTTTCGTGTGTGCATGATTTACTTCAGCAAAACTGCTATGCTCGTCCCAAGGATAATCTTTTAATTTATCAAGACCTGGCTTTATCTTTTCAATTACACCTTTTTCAACGGCATTCGCAATTCGTCTCGTATGAATATTCGCTTTCTTCATCTCCACCATACGAGCATAACCTTTATTCTTTTCAAATATTTTAATTATTTTTTCTGAAAGTAATGAAATTATCTTAGATTTGTCCTCTTCTGAAAGACCTGGGCCCACTCTACTTAGAATTATCTTTATATCATCCAATTAATATTTTTTCTTTCAGCTGATGTAATTTCAGGAAATCCTTTCAATAGTTGAGTTAATAATTCACCAGATACCTTTGAAAACCCACTTAAAGACGGTCTAGATATTTCTTTCTGATATTATCAATTCGGTTTTGGACATCTCTCATTCCAAATCAGTTAAAATCTCTCTTTTATCAACTCCATTATTTTAATTCCTGTTTCCGGAATTTTAGTCCCTGGTCCAAATATCGCTGAAGCTCCGTGTTCATAAAGAAAATCATAATCCTGTGCAGGAATTACTCCGCCGCAAATTACAATTATATCTTCTCTTCCAAGTTTTTTCAGTTCTTCTACAAGTTGAGGTAAAAGTGTTTTATGTCCGGCTGCAAGTGAACTCATACCAACAACATGTACATCGTTTTCAACTGCCTGCTGTGCTGTTTCTTCGGGAGTTTGGAAAAGCGGACCAACATCAACATCAAATCCCATATCGGCATAAGCTGTTGCCACAACTTTTGCACCGCGGTCGTGTCCATCCTGTCCCATTTTCGCAATCAGAATTCTAGGACGGCGTCCTTCGTGTTTTGCAAATTCATCGGTCATTTTTCTAACCTGCTCAAACAAATGATCGTCCTGAGCATATTCGCTGCTGTAAACACCTGATATTGTTCTTGTCACTGCCTGATACCTTCCGCTTACTTTTTCAATTGCTGTTGAAATTTCACCAAGCGTTGCACGCGCTCTAGCCGCAACGATTGAGAGTTCCAATAAATTTCCTTCACCTGTTTCTGCACACTTTGTTATTGCATCCAAAGCTTTTTTAACTTCATCATCGTTTCTGTTTTTCTTAACATCCTGCAATCGCTTTATTTGTGATAATCTTACAGCGGTGTTATCAACTTCCAGAATTTCAATCGGATCTTCTTTTTCTAATCTGAATTTATTAACACCAACTATTGTCTCTTTTCCTGAATCAATTCTTGCCTGTCTTCTGGCAGAAGCTTCTTCAATTCGCATCTTAGGAATACCAGCTTCAATTGCCTTGGTCATTCCGCCGTAGGATTCAACTTCCAGAATATATTCCCAGCCCTTTTTCAAAAGTGCATCGGTTAATGCTTCAACATAATAAGAACCAGCCCAAGGGTCAATAACTTTAGTAATGTAAGTTTCTTCCTGAAGATAAAGCTGTGTATTGCGGGCTATCCGTGCTGAAAAATCTGTTGGAAGAGCTATTGCTTCATCAAGTGAGTTTGTATGAAGTGATTGGGTATGACCAAGTGCGGCTGCCATTGCTTCGATACAGGTTCTGATAACGTTATTAAACGGATCCTGCTCAGCTAAACTCCAGCCTGAAGTCTGGGAGTGAGTTCTTAGCGACATTGATTTTGTATTTTTGGGATTGAATTGTTTAATGAGTTTTGCCCATATCAATCTTGCTGCACGCATCTTTGCAACTTCCATAAAGTAATTCATTCCTTGTGCCCAGAAGAATGAAATTCGCGGAGCAAATTCATCAATATCCATCCCTGCTTTAATTCCTGTACGAACGTATTCCAAACCATCAGCAAGAGTGTATGCCATTTCAAGATCGGCAGTTGCACCGGCTTCCTGCATATGATATCCGGAAACAGAAATGCTGTTGAATTTAGGCATGTTTCTGGCAGTAAACTTAAAGATATCCGCTACAATTTTCATTGACATTTCAGGTGGGTAGATATAAGTATTACGAACCATATATTCTTTAAGGATATCGTTTTGTATTGTTCCTGTAAGTTGTTCATGTTTTACACCCTGTTCTTCGGCAGCAACTATGTAAAATGCAAGTACTGGTAAAACAGCTCCGTTCATTGTCATCGAAACAGACATTTTATCAAGCGGGATATTATCAAAAAGGATTTTCATATCAGCGATTGAATCAATTGCAACTCCTGCCTTTCCAACATCTCCAACAACTCTTGGATGATCGGAATCGTATCCGCGGTGAGTAGCAAGATCGAATGCAACAGAAAGCCCCATTTGTCCCTGTGCAAGGTTTCTTCTGTAGAATGCATTACTTTCTTCAGCAGTTGAAAACCCGGCATATTGTCTGATTGTCCAGGGGCGCTGAACATACATAGTTGCATAAGGTCCGCGGAAGAATGGCGGAAGTCCTGAAAGATAATCTTTGTGTTCAAGTTCTTTCAGGTCATCATTTGTATAGAGTGATTTAACAGGAATCTGTTCCATTGTTTCCCAGATAAAATCATCAAGACTTTTTCCGGTTTCCTGTTTAAACTTTTCTTCCCAATCTTTTCTGGAAACATTTTTTGATTTTAGATTTAGTTCAATGTCTTTAAAATTTGGTTTCATACAATTCTCAAAAATTAAACTCAATATCATCCTGAGCGAAGACGAAGGATGAAGTTTATTCTATTTCTCTAAATAAGTCACACTTCAACTTCGCTCCGTGTGACAAAGGCTTTTATTGCATAGTGATAATTTTATTTAATAAAGTTGAGAGAATTTTATGAGCATCTGCTCCGAGATAAATGAAATCATCAACTCCGGATTTTTTATGTTCTTCAACCTGATCTTTCGGGTAACCAGCAAGTATTACAAAAATATCTCTTGATTTTTCTTTTATCCCTTTTACGATAGGCGGAACAAGTTCAGGATATGTATCATCAGTTGAGCAGATGACTACAGCCTGAGCTTTTGAATCAATAGCTGCATTTACTGCTTCATCGGTTGAGCTAAATCCGTTTGGATAGATAATTTCAAATCCGCCGACTTCAAAAAATGCTCTTGAAAAATCTGCACGTGCTTTAAATTGTTTTAGCGGTCCCATCACTGCCAAAAATATTTTTGGCTTACTGCCGGTTTTGGATTTATAATTTACTGCAGCCAGTTTTATTTTTTCAAACATCTCAGCAAGACGGAATAATTTTAATGGCTGAACTGAGATTCCTTTTTCGGCAGATGCGCGTATTGATTTTGATATTTCACCGATTGAAGCACCTTCAATAAAAGCTTCAACAGCATCTTCAATCATATCATAAGATTTGGTATCAGCTATCTTTTGCAGTTTGCTTAAAATACTTTTATGCTTTTTATCTTCGCCGGTAATTCTATACTTCTGTATATATTCAACACGCTTTTTATAAATTGCATCGAAGTCAATCTTTTTAATTTCTACTGCTTCTTCTTTTGGATTTGCATACATGTTAGTTCCAACAAGAACAGATTTCCGTTTTGCAAAATCTTTTTTTCTTGCTTCAGCAGTTTTGTTTATTTCTTCCTGCACAAAACCTGATTGAATAGCTTCCAACATTCCGCCTTTTTCTTCTACAGTTTGGAATAACTTCCATGCAGCTTTAGCGATATCATCCGTCAGTTTTTCAACAAAGTAAGAACCACCAGCCGGATCAATTACCTGATCGAGATGCGACTCTTCCTTTAAAACTATCTGGGTGTTACGCGATATTCTTCGCGAAAAATTGTCTGACGGATTAAAAGATTCATCATAAGGATTTGTATGAATTGAATCTGCACCTCCGACAATTGCCGAAAAGGCTTCGGTTGTTGTTCGAAGCATATTTACGTAAGGATCAAAATAAGTTTGATTAAACTCTGATGCTTTACAATGTATAAACATTTTACGGTTTTCTTTGTTAACACCAAAAGCTTCAAGAATTTTACTCCAAAGCATTCTTGCTGCGCGAAGTTTTGCAGCCTCCATAAAATAAAACGAACCGATACCGAATGTAAACTTAAATCTTCTTGCCGCATCGTCAACATTTAATCCGCGGGAAATCATTTCATTTAAATAATCAACTGCGGATGCAAGGGTAAAAGCTAATTCCTGAACTGCATTTGCACCTGAATTATTAAATGCTAATCCGCTTACTCCGATTGTTTTAATAGCAGAATTTGATTTGATCATCAACTCTGCCGCTAATTTCATTTCATCAAAAATCTGATTAAATGAGACCGGCAGTTCACCTTTAGTTAACAGATATTCATAAGGATCAGAAGTAATTGATCCTTTAATATTCATCAAACTTGTTCTTGTTTCATTTGCATAAGCATTAAACAAAAGTGTGAATGGCAAAGCAGAAAATCCGCCCGAAATATTAATTGGCTGATTTGACAGATCAATATCTTTGAAAAGGACGAGCATCTTTCTTATACCAGAAATTGATAACCCGTCTTTACCTGCTTCACCGGATTTGGATTGATCGGCATCCAAACCGAGCTGTGTAGGATTATCAAGAACGATATTTATCGAGTTCAGTCCTCGTTTTAGATCGTGCACTAATGCATCATTAATTTCTTCAGGCAGTGCCTGATTATATTCTTGCGATATTTCCCAGTCTCGTCCATTAAAACCGGCAGCAAAACTGCCGCGCAGATAATTTTCAAAACCCGGAAGAGTATTTAATTGCGGTAAATCTTTTATATCGTCTGAAGTGTAAATTGGCTGAAGGTCAATTCCTTCATAAGTTTTTGTGATTAGTTTTTTATCAAATGATTCGCCCTTAAGATCTTTTTCAACAAGCTGTTTCCACTCATCAAAAGAGGGGATTGGGAAATCTTTTTTTAGGTTCAGCTTCTCGTCAAGTTTTACTTCGTGAGACATTATAACTCCTGAATTCAAAAAAATGTTACTGTAAAATTACTAAAAAGTTTTATGTTTATAGAGCAGGATAGAATCAATATCCTCCCCTTTATTTGTGTTTTTAAAGATTTTAAGGGGAGGAAAAAGAAAAGGCTTAACTAAGCGGGCGGATTCCAGGTTTCATGTTTTAGTTTTTGATCTTTTTGCAGATTGTTTTTTATTTCAGTAATTCTGAAAATAGTGCGGTTAAAAACTCCGCGGATATTATCTATATAAAGCCGGATTGCTTCAATATCATTTTCATCAGGTCTTTGATGTAAAGCTTCGATCATATCTGTATAGATTAAATCCATAAGTTTAATTTCGTTTTCAAAATTTTCAACCGATTTTTTTTCTTCGCTCATTTTATTCTCCTCTGATTAAAAAGTGTTTTTGTGTAATTCTTCAATAGTATTAAGTATAGAATTAATTTTTTCAATTTTTGTTTTAGGATATTCTTCCAATGGTTTAAAACTCAAAGCTTTTTCATAAAGTAATTTTGCGTCAGAATATTTTTTATCATTAAGCAGCTTATCAGCTTTTTTTATGTTTTCATTATAAGCGGCGGTATGGTCTGTAAATATCTGTTTCATTTTTAGTGTTTCACCTGATTCTTCAGCAATCATTCTTTTAAATTCATCCGGATAACCTATGTTCTTTGGTCTGAAAAACTCTGTCTTTGCAACACCATCCATGTATTTTAATATCAAATCTTCACCAAGCTTTTTCCAGCTTGTAATTGTAATCTCAGCAGATTTTAATGAGTGATTTGTCAGATATTCAATTGCCTCGCCTCTTGAGTTCTTTAATAATGATAAAGCAGTTGATTCAACATTTTCCTGCTGTGCAAGAAATTTTCCTTCAAGTTCATTCTGTATTTTTTGAACATCATCTAAAACTATTGAATATCTCGGATAAGAAAAGTTTGCAACAAAATTAAAAATCCAGAATGCTGAATCCCAGCTAAACTTTGAATACGATCCGACACCGTGTGAAAAATTATACGGCACTCTTGTCATTGAAGCATACATTGGAGTATAGACTGTGAAATAAGTATCATCAACTCCAAACCATAAAACTCCGCCAACTTCTCGCGGCATATAAGAACGTGCTTGAGAAACAAATGAAAATCCCGTTTGCGGTGTTGAGATAGGTCGTTCATTAAAATATTCTTCGCCGTTATAAGACCAGGTTAAAGGTCTCCAGCGATAAGGCATCTGATATGGACCGGCAGCAATTCCTTTAGTCATATCAAGTTCAGTTCCTTCATAATGATCGCGCATTAAACTCATAACATCATGAACTGAAAGTTTTTTATCTGGTTTGATATAAAGTGGCATTCGTTCTAATGATTCGCCGCGCACGTAAGAAATATATTTATCCATTTCCAAATTACATCTTCTGAACAGCGACCATACTCTTGCGTCACAAAATCTAATTGCACCAAAATCTAAAGGGGCATAAGCTGCAGAAAAATCGAACTCGGAATCCTTTCCAGTAAAGTATCCCTTCTCTCTTGCAAAAGAAATTACATCGGCAGAATACAAACAATTCTCAGGATCATTTAGTGGAAATGTTGTAATCCTTGCCTGATTAGCATGTCCGGAAATATATCCATCAGGAATTCTGACTGCAACCCAAACAGTTCCTTTTCCTTCTTCGCCCTTACCAATCATTTCAAGAATCCAGGCTTCGTTTGCATCAGCAATTGAAAAAGATTCGCCGCTGCTGTAATAGCCGTATTCGTTTACAAGGTCAGTCATAATTTTAATTGCTTCGCGTGCGGTTTTACTTCTCTGAAGTGCGATATACATTAAACTGCCGTAATCAATAATACCATTTGGTTTAGAAAGTTCTTCTCTGCCGCCGAATGTTGTTTCACCGATTACAACCTGATGTTCATTCATATTTCCGATAACATTGTATGTTACTGAGACCTGGGGAATTTTTCCAAGAAACTTACCGCTGTCCCATTCATATATTTCCAGCCAGCTACCGTTTTGATAAACCGACGCCGGAAAGTGAAAAAGCTCGCCATAAAATCCGTAAGAATCCGCAGTATAAGTTATAATAACAGAACCATCAGTGCTTGCACCCTTAGTAACAATAAAGTTTGTGCAGGAATAAGTTTCTGCAGAAAACAAAATGGAAAACAAGAACAGGCTTGTAAAGAAAAACTTTTTGATCATACAATTTCCAATGCAATTAATTATTAAAAATATTGCTGAAAAGATAACGAAAATTGATACGATTTGAGAATAAAAAACTCCAAGTAAATAATAATGCTGTTTGCTCAGGTAAATTGAACAAACAGCAATATGTGATAGAATTTATTTTATATAAACTCTTATTCCTTCTGAATGACTTGAAAATTCCGGTGCATACATACATTGAATTGAGGTAATTCCGTTTGAAAAATCACCCTTATACGTTGCTCTTAATGGATATTCAAAAACATAAGTGCCGACTGGTAATTTATAAATGAAAAAATTTGTTGCTGCATCTTTAGTGTTTTCGTAATACCATAAACCATCCTGATATTTATAAGTAGATAAAACATTAATAGGTTCTAGTCCTGCCGCTCTCATATCTTTTAAATGTACATATTCCATACTTCTGTCTACTCTTATCTCTATCCTTACTATTATTTTATCTCCGGGGTTTAATTCGGTGTTATCATCAACAGGTGTAATCTTTTTACCACTTTCAGTATCAATTTCCAGGAACAATTTTTTATTAATTTTTAATGGAGTTTCTGAAGAGGTAATCTTATCTAGCTGTTCAAAATATTGCCAGTATAGTGTACCCCAACTAATAATATTGTTATTATTTGTTATTGTAATATCCGCCATTTCTAATTTTATATTATCATCTTTCCAGGATGTTTTAAAATAACCGGTTCCTTGCTCTGTATGTAAATCGGATTTATTTTCGATTTGCAGAATTTCTTCTCCGATTTTTATATCTGGCAATTTGGTTTCAGCAAGCCATTCCGTTCCTCTAAGTAAAAGTGCATAACAAGCTTTTGCAGTAGCAGTCGTGGTTTTCCAGTCATTAACTTGTTTATTTTTAAGCAGCCATACTTTCATCAAATCAACAGATTTTTGATCATTAGCAATTTCATCTACTGCTTCAATTAGCAATGCCTGAGTTTCGATTGGTGCCTGATACCAAAACCAACCCCGCTCTTCCTTAAAATACATTCCTGTTTCATCATTAATCACTGCATTTTCAAGTATTGATTTTACAATATCACCTGCTAATTCAGTTTCAGAATATCTGAACAGCATCAAAGCTATCATACCCTGCATATATTTATTATTTGATAACCAATACATTTTTGCCTGTTCTTTCCAATAATTAAAAGCTTCCGAATATTTTTGATTTACAGGTATATCAATAAAGTAACTTCTGCCGTAGAGATAATGAATCTGACTGTAACTTATATTCTTTTTATTTAAACTAATTCCTAAAATTTTTAATTTTTCATAATCTTCATACATTCTTAAATCAATGTAATCGATAGCCTTTTGAAGCATCTTGAATAGATTTTTATTATCTCTGAAATTTTTAATTCCAAGTCTTTCCAGATTCCCAAAACCTGTAACAATGTACTGAGTTATATAATTACTTTCCGGTAAGCCTTCAAACCATGGCCAGCCTCCATTTGAGTATTGAAGCTTTAACAGTTTATCTTCAGATTTTTTAAGTTCGTCAGACATTTTAACAAGGTCAAACAATAAACCGATGCTTCTTTTTCTTGCGGATTCATTTTGGGCTTCTAATACCCAGGGAGTTTCTTCCAACAATGCATATTTAAGTTCCTGATTCTTTTCCAAGTTAGAAAGCAGTGCGTCCTTATCGGTAGTTCTCCAGCTATCAAATACTTTTTTAATTTTTGGATTTGAGTTTGCGATAAAACTTGCAATACTATTTGCATAATAACGGCTGAATATTTGTTCGCTGCATTCGTGAGGATATTCCATTAGATACGCCAGAGCCTGAATAGCGTACCAGGCAGGATTTGAAGTAAACTCAAGTGTTAAGTTGTAGTTTCGCAGTGTAGTTGATGTATTGTTTTTCAACTTATCAAATACAAAACTTTTTGTCTGATGGGCATTTAACGGAAGCGGCAAAGTTTCAGTAACCAGCATACTGTTTGTGAGAATTGGAAGCGCATTTTCCTCGCCATCCGAAAAATTTCCCGATTTCGCCAGCACACGATAAACAACTGCTTCTGTTTTTCCGGTTGGGATTTTCAATTTCCAGCTTAATGCTTCATTCATTTTCTTATCTAAAATAAATGATTTTATAGCTTCATTATTCTCAAATAAATTATCAACCGGCTGCATTGTAAAAGCATCAAAAAGCTGTAAAGTTGCGGATCCAGAGAGTGAATCATCTGAAAGGTTGCTAACTTTTGCTGTGAAGTATATTTCATCACCCTCTCGTAAAAATCTTGGTGGATTTGGCTGAATCATCAAATCCTTTTGAGTTATTGTTTCTTTTGTTATAAATCCTAACTCAAAGTCTTTTGTATGAGAAAAGCCCATAAACTTCCATCGGGTTAAAGCTTCGGGAGTGGTAAACGAAACTATTACTTCACCGTTTTTATTTGTTTTTAATTCTGGAAAGAAAAAGGCGGTTTCGTTAAGATTTTTTCTTGGGGTAATTCCTTCAAATTTTAATTTTTCACCAGCAATTTCCATCTCGTTTTGTGAAATTCCTTCTACAATATATGCAACTTCATCTTCTCGCCCACCTCTAACTGGGAGAGGTTGAATTTCTTCACTAGAAACCATTCTCACAGCATTTGTAGAAGATTTTTCTATCAAAGGTCTTTCAGAAACAACCAATACTTCATTAAGACTTACAGAGCTTTTGAGATAATCAGAGTTTTCATCTTTTATAAATGATACTTTATCTTTTTTCCCTTTCTTTTTTTGCTGCTGATAGATATACATATTCCTGTAACCAAATCCATAAAACGAAAATCCGAAGTTATTCAGTTGTGGGTATAAAAGTTCAAAATAGAAATTGTAAGGTTCGTTAAACTCAATAGCAAAGAAAAATGAATTATTTATACTAAAGCAGTTTGAACTGTTCCAGAATAATTTTGTGCTAAACTGAGGATGCACATTAAAGCTCCAGAAATTAGCAGCAAACTGATCTAATGATGCATCATACATGGAAGCAAGAAACTCTGCGTTTGCTTTATCTCCTTTGAAATCAAGAATTCTAAACGACCATTTTTCTGGTACACCTGGAGTTATTTTATCACGGAATGTTTCTACAGCAATACTTAATCTTTTGTTTGTCCACGGAACTATGATATGCTTATTAATTAAGAAAACTTCATTATTTATAACACATAAAATTCTTGCAACAATATTTCCTCTGTGCTTCTCTTCAATTTCTATTTCAATAACCTTCTGTTCATTGTTTATCTCAATCAGTTTTTCATCTAAAATATTTCCATCTTGCTCGAGTTCATACAGCACTTTAACATTTTTCAAAGCCGAACCGAAATACAATTTAGCAGTATCATCGGGTTGATAAATTTTATTATCCAGATATACCCAGATTGCATCATTAAGAGGAATTGCTTTTGAATCAGGATCAAACAATGTAAAATATTTATTTATTTCAACCTGAATTCCATTCTTGTCCTTTGTTTTAATATTTACAAAATACTTTCCTCTCGGCCAGATTTTCTTTCCATCAAATCTAATAGTCGAGTTTTCTTTTGTTATAAGATTTGTTTCATAAACTAGGCTGTCTTTTTCCCAATTAAAGTATTCATTCTCACTGTTGTAAATATCAAATTCAAATGTTTTATAAAATTCTGATTCAGATAAAATAAAACTATCTGGTTTATTCCACATTCTTTTTCTAAACACTCTTTCCGGAGTTTTTAGTTTATAAACCTTAATACTTACCTCTGCTGATTCAAATTGCCCGTTCAGATTATTAGTTTCAATTACATATTCATCATTTGATTTCTGGTTAATTATTTCAGGAATTTCAGAATAAATATTTAATGCAATATAGCCGACATTTATATTAGTTTGAGCAGAACGGGTTTCACCAGTAACATCTACAATATCAACATAAACTGTATAGTTAAAAATTGGGTAGGTTTCTTTTAAAACTTCCGGATCCGGTATAGCATCGAACTCAATTATAAATTTTCCTTCATTATCAGTCTTAGATACACCGTTAGTAATTTCTGTTGATGGTCTATTGCGATAATACCAGCTATAATAGTACCTATATCTCCAATCGTAAAACGGAAATAGAATGTTTCTTTTAACGCTGTACTTAACTTCAACATCATTTAAGTTTGCACCAAAAAATGTTTTTGCAAAACCATTAACTGAAATTTTTTCATTCAGGACATAGCTTCCTTTAATTGGTTCAAACTTCACTTCAAACTTAGGTCTTTTATATTCCTCAACTCTAAGTATTGTTTGAGTAAACTCATTTGATAAAGTATAATTACCGCCTATTCTTCCATATGGAATCCTAAACTGTCCGTTGAAAGTTCCAAATTCATTTGATGTTAAAGTTGTATCAGCAATTTTCTGTTTGTTATTATCATAAAGTGTTACTGTAGTTCTTTTATCTGAAATAACATCATGGTCCTTTTTATAATCAGTTTTATACATTAAACCCTTGAAGTAAACAATCTGTCCCGGTCTGTATATTGCTCTGTCAAGGAATAGTGCAGTATTGACTTCTTGTGCTTTCCTGTCTTTTGAAATCCAATAATTGTATCCATCCTCTGACTCAAATTTATCCTTATCTTTTATCAATGAAATTTTATAATTCTCAGAAAATTTATACTTAAACCTTCCTCTAGAATCAGTTTTTCCGGAATCAGATTTTTCATACTGGTATTCTCTTGATTCCTGATTATATTTGTTATAATATAATTCAACGCTAACATCAGATATAGTTTCACCTGTTTTTCTGTTAAGGACTATTATTTCTCCAAATCTATCAGGAAGACTTCTTTTTATAAAGCTAAGATTTGTAACCCAGGTTATACAATATGCTATTCCATTTTTCCTGTAGCTAAAATCTGCATCAGTTGCAGCCATAATTAAATACTTTCCAACCGGTAAAGATGGAATGACTATCTCTGTTTTATGATTTTGATAATCTCCTTTATCAGGCAAATCAAGCAGCCATTCTTTAATAACTGGCTGAGCAGTGTATATTTTTATTTTTTGTTCATCAGCCTTGTTTTTTTCTTGAGCTTCAAGAGAATCATTAAATTCTATGACTCTCATATAAAGCTTACTGATATTTTTGTGTGATGCTAAAACTCTAAAAGGTTCGCCGGGCAGATTTGCATTTTCAATCTGCAGACTTATTGATCTGCTTAATATTTCAGTTTTCAAGTTTAAACAATTATATGTGCCTATAGTTTTTGGATATTTTGCAGCAATACTATCGCATATTTGTAATGCTTTTTTTATATGCCATTTTAGTTCATCGGAAACATCAGGATCGTATTTATTTCCTTCCGCTTTATAATATTGCGCAAGATAAAAACAAACTAACGATGAGTGAGGAATATCCTTGTGTTTTTCAGCCAAATACTGCAATGATCTGAAATAAAACTTACTCTTATCCTTTAATATGCTTGCTCGCTTAACAAAATTTAAGCGTGCAAGATCAATATCAAGCAAAGCTTCACTATTTCCGGAGGATAAATGGAACTCAATTAATTTCTGATAAAGCTGGATTGCATAATACTTTGGAGATAATGAGTCTTTAGTTGTATAAACATTTTTTATAAATACTGTATCAACAGCGAAATCATCTTCATTGTTTAATACAAATTTATAAACAGGTTGAGTCAATGAGGATTCCTCATTGATAAAAAAAGCTAAAGCCTTATGTGTTAGTAAATCAAATAGAGTAGGACGCAGATGAGCATCATCCGAATCTTCATTGATTAAAATCGGTTCAAGTTCTTCTAATGTAATTTTCTGAAGCTTTTCTCTGTCTTCAATTGAGCTTAAATAATATTTTATTATTTCTTTGAATATCCTGTTTAAATCCCATGTTGAAAAATCATCATTTTCAAAGTTTACAGTCTCCGTCCTTTTCAAATATGTATAACGGTTGTTTTTATAATATTCCCATAACATATCAGCAAGTACTGATTTTAGTATTGCATTTGAAGGGAATGATGATTCCTTAATTTCTTTCTTAACTTCATTTACAATCTTAATATGGCTGTTCTCTTCAACATAATTTGCATATTTCAGTTTAAAGAAAACGGCTTTTATGTACTGAGGGTATTGCTTTTCTTTTTTTGAGGATACGAAAATCTTTTCAACAACCTCAAGAGCTGATCTTGTAAGTCCATTTCTTTCTAACGAATCAACTTTTTCCCAAGATGAATTATAAAACTGCTCAGAAGATTTAGTGGTTTGTGAAATACTAACAGGTACCAGAAGGAATGAAATTATAAACGACCAAAGAATAAAACTTATTTTAGCCATTGGATTTCCCTTGTGTAAGTTAATACAAAAACATTGTATTTTCTATTTTAATATAAGAATTATCAATTCTTAAATAACAATAATTCTTACCGGATTTGTCTGATAGAAATTATTATTGCCAAAATAATGCCATTATTCTAAGCACTTATAATTAGTTTTAAGACAGTTAATACAAATTTTGTGATAAAAATTTCTTATCGGATGTAAAAAACAGGGATCCTCTTTTTATAGTCAACATTACTCCAAAGGCATTTTACTCTGGGATTAAAAATTCTCTCTATTTTGAGTGAATCTAAATCCGTTTAATACATTAAAGTAATTTAATATTATTACATTCTGCTTAGTTCAAAAATTAGAAGTTTTAATATATGATTTTTAACTTATGCCATCGTTTAATAATTAATATTTTATAATGAATAAAATTTGCTTAATAACTGGTGCTACATCCGGAATAGGGAGGGCAGCAGCTAAAGAATTGTCAAAACTTGGATTTGATTTAATATTGACCGGAAGAAGCGAAGAAGAAGGTAAAAAGTTATCTGACTCGTTAAATAAAAAATATAAAATTAATTCAGAGTTTATCAGATGTGATATTTCTGCATTAAAGGACGTGAGGCTATTTGCTGAAAAAGTAAAATCGAAATACGATCGGCTGGATGTATTGATTAATAATGCCGGTTCACGATTCAGTGAATATCAAAAGAGCTCTGATGAAATTGAACTAACCTTTGCAACAAATCATCTTGGACATTTTTTATTAACATATCTCTTGATTGATCTTCTGAAAAGATCTGATAAAGCAAGGATTATTAATGTTTCATCTTCTGCACACTACGGAAAGCAGATTGATATTGATGATTTAGTTTCACCAAAAGAATATAATCGCAGTTTGGTTTACGGAAGATCGAAGCTTGCAAATGTTTTATTTACCTATGAGTTTGTAAAAAGGAATGATAATCCCAACATTGTAATGAATGCGTTGGATCCGGGAGGGGTTGCAACCAACTTTGCAAAGAATGAAGGTCTTATCCATTGGTTAAAACATATTGCTTATTACATTGCAAAAAGACAGTTATTAACTCCCAAACAAGGTGCGGAAACAGTTATTTATCTTGCATCTTCTGAAGAAGTTAAAGACGTTACTGGCAAATTCTTTTTTGAAAAGAAAGAAAAAAAATCTTCTGATGAATCGTATGATTTAGCTAAATCAAAACAGATTTGGGAATTAAGCGAAAAACTTTGCGGAATTAAATTTTTATAATCATTATAAGCTTATTTTACAAACCCAATTCCTTTGAGAAACCGGGTTTGTTTCTATCGAGCAGTATTTAAAATTTCCTTAATTGATGTTTAATATTTTATAAACTTGTAAGGCTGAAAGTCCAAACCTTCTGTTACGAATAAAGTAAAGGATTTTACTTTACCATCTTCAGTTTCAAACGGAAATACCTTTATACCGTAAGTCGGATTTGAGTATGTGCATAAAAATCTGTTGCTGCCGATGTATTCAAGTTTTGCAGTTAGATTGGAATGATGTTCTAATTTTAACAACAATGAGTTTCCATTCAGTTCAAGTTCAGCAAAACCGTAAACCTCGTGTTTGTATTTTCCGGCAAAATCAGAAAGAGGTATTTGGGGTTTTATATCCATTTTAACAGAATCCTGCCATTGGATAATTAATTCAGTAATCTGATTCTCTCTTGTTAAACTTCTATTAAATGCAACCTGATCGTAATTTCTGTATGGCAGTCCAAGATAAGAATCAACAATTTCCCATTTAAGCATTTCAAAAAGACTGTTTGCATCTGAATTTGTTAAAACAGCTATACCAAGATTTTCTTCAGGAAGCAAAGTTACCGAAGATAAAAATCCATTAACAGCTCCTGTGTGTGAAACAATTTCAGTACCTTCATAATCTGTTAAAGCCCATCCCAGCCCATAAAGATTAAAATGACCTTCATTGTAAAGTCTTCTTGCCCTTCCGATAATAGTTTCTGGTTTTCTTGTCCGCCTGATTACTTCAAAAGGAATTTTTATTTCGCCTTCAAATTTACCGCTGTCTAATTGTGCGATCAGCCAATGACTCAGATCTGAGACCGATGACCCAATACTTCCGCAAGGAGCCATATTGTCAATGTTTTCAAAAGGCAGAACTATAATTTGATTATTTGCCTTTGTATGTGGTTTTGCAGTATTATCTGATTTGCTGAAATCAACAGATAACGCAACAGTCCGGAACATCTTTAATGGTTTAAATAATTTTTCTTTAAGAAAATTTGACCAGGTTAATCCAGATACCTTTTCTATTACTTTGCCTGCTATTGCATATCCTGCATTTGTATAACCGTATTTTGTTCTGAAGTCAAATTTGGGAGTAGTACTGCCAAGTTTTTCAATCACTTCATCGGCTGTTAAGTCAGAAGCCCAGAACATAAAATCTCCCTGAAAAGTTTCATATCCCATTCTATGGGTAACAATATCTGTAAGGGTCAAATCATTAGTAATCCAAGGGTCTTTCATTTTAAAATCAGGGATATATTTAATCACTTTGTCATCAAGTTTTAATTTTCCTTCCTGTTCAAGTAATGCCAGTGCAGTTCCTGTAAATGCTTTTGTGTTCGATCCAATAAGAAACAAAGTGTTCTCATCCGCCAAATCACTCTTTCCAAGTTCTTTAACACCATAAGCTTTAGATACGATAATATTTCCATCTTTAACGATTAAAACAGCCATTCCGGGAATTTCCCAGTTTTTCATTCCGCGTAAAACATAGTTATCAAGTGAATCAGTTACAAACATGGGAGTAGTCTGAGAGAAGTGAATTGATGCTGAGAAAAACAAAATACAGACAGACAGAAAAAACTTTTTCATAAAAAATCCCTTTGAATTATGAAGTAAGCAAAAATAAACAACGTTTTGTTACCCATCAAAGATGTGAGGAAGCATTAAATTTTATCCATTTTAGTTGACAATTTTCTTATATTTTCCACCTGAAAATTATAAATTAACAATTCGATCAACATTTGCGGTTTTGAATGTGGCTAAAGAAAAGATAATTGTAACATCTGCTCTGCCTTATGCAAACGGAAATATTCATCTGGGTCATTTGAGCGGTGCATATCTTCCTGCGGATATTTATGTAAGATACAAAAGGTTAAACGGCGACGATATAATTTATATTTGCGGCTCGGATGAGCACGGTGTTCCGATTACAATTAGTGCAGATAAAGAAAAAGTTTCACCAAAGATAATTATCGACCGTTACCATGAAGCCAATAAAAAAGCTTTTGAGCGGTTTGGAATGAGCTTTGACAATTACTCACGGACAAGTTTACCAATTCATCACGAAACTGCTAAGGAATTCTTTTTAAATTTTTATAACCGCGGATTGTTTGTTGAAAGAAAATCACTTCAGTTTTTTGATGAAAAAGCAAATATGTTTTTACCTGATCGTTATGTGGAAGGCACCTGTCCTAAGTGCGGCTACATCGAAGCAAGAAGTGATGAGTGTGAGAATTGCGGCTCACTTTACGATCCATCTGAATTGTTAAATCCAAAAAGTAAGATATCCGGTGCAACTCCTACGTTAAAAGAAACATCACATTATTACTTTCCGCTTGGTAAATATCAGCCTGCATTGGAAAAGTATGTTGATGAGATGAACAAAAAATACGGATGGAAAGAAAATGTTCTTCAATATTGCCGCGGATGGTTTAAAGATGGATTAAAAGAAAGAGCTATTACCCGCGATCTTGATTGGGGAATAAAAGTCCCTGTTGATGGAGCAGGGGGTAAAGTTATTTATGTTTGGTTCGAAGCGGTCTTGGGATATATCTCTTCTACCAAAGAATTTTCTCAACTTAAAAATGATCCTGATCTCTGGAAAAAATACTGGCTGGATCCAAATACTAAATACATTGCATTTATTGGAAAAGATAATGTTGTCTTTCATACCCTTATATTTCCTGCGATACTTATGGCTTGGAATGAAGGCGGAAAGGAAAAATACTGTCTGCCTCAGAATGTTCCTGCAAATGAGTTCTTGAATTTTGAAGGTAAGAAATTTTCAAAAAGCAGAAATTGGGGAATTGATGTAGATGAATTTTTAAATCTCTTTCATGCAGATTTATTGAGGTATGCACTCGCGGCTAATTTACCTGAAACACGAGATACCGATTTTTACTGGAAAGAATTCCAGATGAGAAATAACAGCGAGCTTGCAGATATACTTGGCAATTTCATCAACCGGACTTTTACTTTTGTATTTAAGCATTTTGATGGAAAAGTTCCTGCACCTGTAAAACTTGAAAAAATTGATCAGGATATGCTTAATGAAATTTCTGAATATCCGAAACGAGCTGCTGATCTCTTTGAAAAGTATAAAATCCGTGATGGGGTAAATGAGATTATGAATCTTGCCAGAGACGGCAATAAATATTTTAATGATTCTGAACCATGGAAAACGGTTAAATCAGATAAAGAGAAATGCGGAACATCTCTTAATATTTGTTTGCAGGCTATTTACACCTTAGCTGAAATTTTTTATCCCGTACTTCCATTCTCAATGGAAAAACTTTTTGTAATGTTAAATTCAAAACCGGTTGAATGGAAAAAAAGCGGAACACCTCAATTAGCTGTTGGTCATCGGCTAAATCAGCCGGAAATTCTCTTCCCTAAAATTGAAGATGAAAAAATTGATGCTCTGATAAATAAACTTCCAAAACCAGAATCTGAAACAGAAAAAGTTGAGCTTGTTTCTTATGATGATTTTATGAAGACTCAATTAAAGGTTGCAGAGGTTACCGAGGCAGAGAAAGTTCCGAAAAGTGATAGGTTATTGAGATTAAAAGTGAGATTAGAAAATGAAGAAAGACAGATAGTTGCTGGTATTGCCAAACATTATCAACCCGAAAGTTTAATTGGTAAGAAAGTAATTATTGTCGCAAATTTACAGCCCGCAAAGTTAATGGGATTGGAATCAAAAGGTATGGTTCTGGCAGTTGAAACTGCCGAAGGAACTTTACAGGTTCTAAGTGTATCTGAATCAGTAAAAAATGGTACAAGAGTTAAATAAATAATTAAAGGAAGAAATATGAGAAGTTTTATAGTTGCTTTTGTTTTGTTAGGTTCATTAAATGTATTTGCTCAGGATTTGAATGTAAAAATTTCTTCAAGATTACAGGCTAAAATTCAATCTGAAGGTCAATTCGGAAATTTTCTTATTTGGGTTGATTTTAATGACAAAGGTAATGACCTTCAAAAATATTTTAATAATCCGGAAACAGTTGTAACTCAGAGATCATTAAAAAGAAGAGCAAAAGTTTTGGATAAAACAAATCTGTTAAGATACTCTGATCTTCCGGTAAATCAGGTTTATATCGGGCAACTGATTCGTGATGGTTTTATAGTAAAACAAAAATCAAGATGGTTTAATGCTGTTAGCGGTTATGCTACTCTTGATGTAATTAATCGTATTACTCAATATCCTTTTGTAAAGCAGCTTGATGTAGTTGGTATTTATACAAGCAAAAAAGATGATATTGAATTTGAATACTCAAACAATGTTACAGACAAAATTACTCAGCCAGAAGGTATTCATTCATTGAACTACGGAGATTCCTATACTCAGCTTAGTCAAATAAACGTACCGGCAGTACACGATTCCGGATATAACGGTGCAGGTATTATGATTTGTGTTCTGGATGCCGGCTTTTCAAATCTTACTCACGAAGTTTTCTCAAGTATGAATATAGCTCAAACTTATGATTTTGGTACTAATAGTCCGAATCTTACCGGACATTTTCACGGAACAGCTACTCTTTCTCTTATAGGAGGATTTAAACAAGGAGAATTGATTGGTCCGGCATACGGTGCAACTTATTTGTTAGCAAGAACTGAGGTTGATCCCGGTGAAACCCCGCAGGAAGAAGATAACTGGATTGCAGCTATAGAATGGGCTGATAGTCTTGGTGTAGATGTAACTTCAACTTCTTTGGGCTATCTGGAATTTGATCCACCATATTCAAGTTATACATGGATGGATATGGATGGAAACACTGCACGGATAACAATAGCTGCTGATAATGCGGTTGCTTTAGGAATTACTGTTGTTAATTCTGCAGGTAATAACGGTTATAATGCTTCACATAATACATTGAATGCTCCGGCTGATGGTGATAGTGTCATTACGATTGGTGCAGTTGGCAGCTCAGGTGGTATTACATCATTTAGCAGTGTTGGTCCTACTTCCGATGGAAGAATTAAACCTGATCTGATGGCTATGGGAAGCAATGATTATATTGCTACTACTTATGGAAACGGATATAGTTATGGTTCAGGAACTTCTTATAGCTGTCCATTGGCGGCTGGAGTTTGTGCATTGTTGCTTCAGAAAAATCCCTTACTTACTCCAATGGAGGTATTGGATATTTTAAAATCAACTGCTTCACGCAGTACAAATCCGGATAACCAATATGGCTGGGGAATTATTAACGCTCTTACCGCTATTAATTCAATTGTTGTACCGGTTGAACTAACTTCATTTAATGCTGAATATATTAATGGAATTGTTGAGTTACAATGGATTACAGCCAGTGAAACAAATTGCTATGGTTTTGAAATTGAAAGAAAGGAAATCTCCGGTAATTATCAGACGATCGGTTTTGTTAGTGGAAGCGGCTCCACAACAAACAGGGTTACTTACAGTTTTGTAGATAATAATTTAAGTGCTTCCAGATATTTTTACAGATTGAAACAAATTGACTTTGATGGCAGTTATGAATATTCAAATGAAGTTGAAGTTTTGATAAACAGTCTTAATGGGTATAAACTATTTCAAAACTATCCAAACCCATTTAACCCGGTTACTACTTTGCATTTTATAATTCCTGAAGAGGGAAATGTTAAAATTGCTTTGTATGATATACTTGGTAACCAAATAAAAACATTATTGGATGAAAATGTTGTTTCAGGATCCTACAATTTAGTAATTGATGGTTCGGATTTATCAAGCGGGACATATTTTGTGAAAATGTTAAGCAGAAACAATCAACAAGTTGTAAAAATTAGTTTGCTAAAATAGTAATTGAAGGCTGGTCTTTGTTCAAACTGCATTGACCAGCTTATAATTACCTTGATTTTCAAACCTTCAGGTGATAAAATTCTAAGTTAAATTTATAAAACTATAAAGGAGATAAAAATGTCTTTAAGGAATTCTATTTATTTTGCTGCCTTATTAACATTTCTGATAACAGCCTGTTCAACTGAACACTCAAAAATTGTTATTGCTGAGTATGATGATGTAAAAATAAGAATGGATGAGTTTGAAAAGGCTTATACAAAAAATGTTGGAAATTTAGAAGCCGCTGCTAAAGATAGTTTTAGTAATTATAAAAACTTTGCTGAGCTTTATACTAACTTCAGAATGAAGCTTGATGATGCTAAGTTACGCGGTTATCAGAATGATTCTGAATTAAACGAAGAACTTCAAAACTATAAAAAACAAGTTGGTTCATCGTACATACTGGAAAAGTATCTTGTAGAACCGAATGTAAAAGACTTGTATGAAAGAAGAAAAACTGAAATCAGGGCAAGTCACATAATGATTAGACCTGATTCATCAGGTGAACTTGCTGCACGAAATAAAACTCAGGCGATACTTGACAGCATAAAAGCCGGACAGTCATTTGAATCAATGGTTCAGAAACATACACAGGATAATTTTTCTAAATCCAAGGATGGTGATATTTTTTATTTCACTGCCGGACAATTACCGTTTGAATTTGAAGATGCCGCATATAATACACCCAAAGACAGTGTTTATCCGCAAGTAGTTCAGACACGTTTCGGTTTTCATATTATTAAAGTTACTGATATTAAACAACGAATTCCTAAAATCAGAGTAAGCCACATTTTAATCAGTTACTCAAACCCGGATGGGACTGTTGATACTGCAGCCACTTACGCTACAATGGATAGTGTACTGGCAGAACTTAAAGCAGGCAAGGATTTTGGTGAAGTTGCAAAAAGATTTTCAGATGATACCGGTACAAAAGATAAAGGCGGTGATCTTGGATTCTTTGAACGTAGAATGATGGTGCCTGAGTTTGATGAAGCAGCTTTCAATCTTGGAGTCGGGCAGGTTTCGGATGTTGTAAAAACAAGTTTTGGATTACATGTTATCAAACTTACTGAAAAACAATCTTATCCGACTTTTGAAGAAGATAAAGAAAACTTGAAGAATATTCTTAAAAGATCGCGTTATAATGATCTTTATACCGAATTAGTCGAAGACTTTAAAAAAGAATTTAATTTCAAAATTGATGAAAATGTCTTTCATCAGTTATTAGATCAAAATGATTCAACTATTATCGGCGGTGAATTAAAAAGTGGAGAAGCTCTTGGTAATAAAACTCTCTATTCCTTTGCAAATAACGCTGTTAGTGTTAATAATTTTTATTCCAGATTAAAAACAGATACCGAATTTACCGGCAAAAGGTTTAACGCTGATTATTTGAACAAAGCAATAAGTAAATATGCTGATCAGCAAGTGCTTGAAGAAAAATCAAAAACATTGGATAAAACTGATCCACAGTTTGCAGAACTGATGAAAGATTATCAGAATGGAATTTTTATATTCAAACTTCAGGAAGAAGAAGTCTGGAATAAAGTAAAAATCGATAGTGTTAAGCTTTTGGATTTCTATCAAAAGAATATGGAGAAATATAAATGGGACGACAGATTGGCATTTACTGAAATATTTGCCAGAAGAGATTCTGTAATCAGACATTATTATGATCTGTTAAAGTCAGGTGAAAATTTTGATTCACTTGCTGCCAAAACTGAGCGCCCAAATATGAAAGAAAAACATGGTAAGTATGAACTTCAAACTATTAGTTCAGATTTATCAAAGATTGCAAATGGCTTATCAAAACCCGGGGATTATTCGGAGCCTGTGCCAAACCAGGGCGGTTTTTCTATAATCAGATTGGATAAGAAAGATCCTGCAAGATTAAAAACTTTTGAAGAAGCAAAAGCAGAAGTGTCGGGTGCATTTCAGGAATATGAAAGCAAACGACTTGAAAATGAATATATTGATTCGTTAAAGAAAAGATATTCACCGGTAATTAATTATGATCAATTGCGTAAGGCTTTTACACAATACAATAAATAGTATTATTTTATTTTCGGTTGTTCTGATATTTGTAAGTTGTTCAGAAAAAAAACAGAAAACAGAATATATAGCACGTGTTAATAATTCCTATCTAACCAGAGAAGTTTTTGCTTCTCTGGTTGATACTTCAGGAATTACAACTGAAGAAAAAGACAATGCTGTTAAATTATGGGTGTACGATGAATTACTTTATCAGAAAGCCGTTAGTGAAGGAATTACAAAAGAAGAAGTTTTCTTAAGGATTATAAATGATTCCAGAAGAAAATTAGCCGGTTCTATTTACATTAATAATTTAATTGATGATGAAGATTTTGATATTTCGGATGATGATCTTGCTGAGTATTATGAGAAAAACAAATTATACTTCAGAGCTGATGAAGATTATTTTAAGCTTAATAAGATTTATTTTAATAATGAAGACAAAGCAATTAAATTCAGGAATATTGCTGTTGAGTCAGGCTGGCAGAACGCTTTGAACATGTTTGAAAACGACCTGTCCGTTATCAATAAAATAAATCTGCAGGTAGTAAAAGAATCCAATCTTTATCCTGTTCAGATTTCAAAAATAATGAAGGATTTTTATCCTCAGGAAATAAGTGTTGTTATTTCAGAAAAACCCGGAACTTATTCTTTAGTACAGTTTATTGCCGGATATACAAAAGGATCAGAATTACCTTTTGAATCTATTAAAGAAGAAGTAACTAACAGATATAAAGCAGAGTTGAAAACGAAAGCAATTGAAAACCACATAAAAGAACTTTACACAAAGAATGATATTGAGATAAAAAAATGAAAATAAAATTATTAGCAATTCTTATCTTATTCACTTTAACATTACACGCTCAGGAAACACTTGATAAAATTGTTGCAGTGGTAGATAATGAAATAATTCTGAAAAGCGAACTTGATTTTCAGATTAGTGTTTTTGCATCGCAGCGACAGCTGGATCCAAACACACCGGGTTTACGTAATCAGATTTTAAATTCAATGATCGAGGAAAAACTAATTTATGCTCAGGCTGATCTTGATTCGATAACAGTTTCAGAAGATGAAATAAATCAGAGAATTGATTATCAGATTAATATATTTACACAACAATATGGTTCTGTTGCCAACATAGAAAAAATTTATGGCATGAGCATAGATAGAATTAAACGTGAGCTAAGGGATGAAGTCAGAAAAAGTCTGATGTCTCAACGTCTGCAGGAAAAGAATTTCGGAAAGGTACAGGCAACCAGAAGAGAAGTTGAGGAATTCTTTAATACTTATAAAGACAGCATTGGCATGATACCGGAAAAGGTAACAATCTATCATATTTTTCAGAATCCTAAAGCAAGTGAAAAATTAAAAAAGAAATTTTATGATAAAGCATTAGCTTTACTCGATTCGATAAAAGCAGGTAAAGATTTTTCTGAACTTGCAAGAAAATATTCTGATGATCCCGGCAGTGCTGCACAAGGTGGTGATCTTGGATTTGTCAAAAAAGGCGTATTCTATCCCGAGTTTGAAGAGGCGGCATTTAAACTTAATGTTGGTGAAACATCCGGTGTTGTTGAATCACCGGTTGGATTTCATATAATTCAGATGCTTGAAAAACGAGGTGAGTCTGTTAATACCAGACACATTTTAATAAAGATAAAAGCTGATGAAGATGCAGATTTGAAAACAATTGACTTTCTCAGCGAAATAAGAGACAGTATACTAAAGGGATTCGGAACTTTTCAGGATTATGCTAAGAAGTATAGCGAAGACAAAGAAACTGCTCCATTTGGCGGTGAACTTGGAACATTTTATATGAATCAATTGGATAAAGCTTTACTTGATGCTGTTGGAAAATTAAAACAGGGTGAAATCGGTTATCCGAGAAGACTTGAATATGCACCGGGCACTTATGGCTATCATATTGTATGGCTTAAATCCCGCGTTCCGCAGCATAAAGCAAGTCTTGAATCAGATTATTCTGAAATTAAAAAATTAGCTGATGATTTTAAAAAACAGAATGAATACAATAAATGGATAGCAGAAATTAAAAAGAAAATTTTCTGGGAAGTAAGAATTTAAGTAAAACAAAAGGCTAAAATTGAGCAATCTAAACTCCGGTAAAGAAGATGTTCTGTTAGTAGAACAGTTAAATAAAAAAGTTAATGAGATTAAAACTGAAATTTCCAAAGTAATAGTTGGTCAGAGTTCTGTTATAGACCACCTGATTATAGCGCTGCTTTCACGAGGACATTGTCTGCTTGTAGGCGTACCGGGTTTAGCAAAAACTTTATTGATCAAAACACTTGCAGAGGTTTTGGATTTAAAATTCAGCAGAATTCAATTTACACCTGATTTGATGCCAAGCGATATTACCGGAACTGAAATTCTGGATGAAGACACTATAACAAAGCAAAGAAATTTCAGATTTATATCAGGACCAGTTTTTGCCAATATCATTCTTGCTGATGAAATTAATAGAACTCCGCCAAAAACACAGGCTGCATTACTTGAAGCAATGCAGGAACATAAAGTAACTGCTGCCGGAAAAACTTATCAGCTTCCTGAACCGTTTTTTGTTTTAGCAACACAAAATCCGATTGAGCAGGAAGGAACATATCCTTTACCAGAAGCCCAACTGGACAGGTTTATGTTTAATCTTTGGTTAGATTATCCCAGTGCTGAAGAAGAGGTTAAAGTTGTTCAGACAACAACAAGCCAGTATAAAGCAGAGCTAAACAAAGTTGTAGCAGCTCAGGAAATAATTGATTATCAGAAACTTGTGTTAAAAGTACCGGTTGCATCAAATGTAATTGAGTTTGCGGTTAAAATCTCTAATATGACAAGACCTGTAAACGGTTATGCACCTAAATATGTTAAAGACTGGGTTACCTGGGGTGCTGGTCCAAGAGCATCTCAATATCTTGTACTTGCTGCAAAAACTAAAGCAATTGTTGAAGGCAGGTTTACACCTAATATCGATGATATAAAATCTGTTGTGCTTCCGGTGCTGAGGCACAGAATAATTACAAATTTTAGTGCCGAAGCTGATGGGATAACTTCTGTAGATGTAATAAAGAAAATTATTGAAGAAAAAATTTAGCTTCTTCTATAACTTTGCAATACTATAGTTTTTGTAAGCAAAATAAATTTCTTTTATAGCAGTTTTAAATATTGTAGCAGTTGGAACCGCAAGCAGCATCCCGATAATTCCGAACAACTCACTTCCCGCAATGATTAAAAGTATTATAAAGATTGGATGGATATCAACACTTTTTGAAAAAATATATGGTTGTACAAAACCGTTATCAACAGTATAAGTTAAGATAATTACTAAAATAATTAATGGAACCATTGACAGATTACCGGTGATCATTATTGATAAAATAATTGCAGGTATGCCGCCGATAATCGGACCAAAATACGGAACAAGATGTCCTAAACCGGCTATTACACCAAGTGGAAGGGCATTTGGCAAACCTATTAAATAAAAACCAAAGCCAATAAATACTCCAACAAATGCAGCATCAAAAATCCAGGCTCTTACAAATCTTCCAAGCTGAAGAGTTACTCTTTTAAGTATCCAATAAGACACTTCAAAATATTTATTAGGAACCTTGTAAATCAATCCCTTCTGTATTGCGTCAGTATCCTTTAATAAGAAGAAGGATATAAACGGTACAATTACAAAAAATGAAGCAATGGATACAATACTGCCGAGATAAAAAGTAAGATGACTTATCAGATCATTAAATGAAGTTGAAATAATATCTTCAGCTTTCTTTACCAGATTTCCCTTATCAAAAAAAGGAAAAATACTTAATAGCTTTTGTTCGATTATGTTAAGCTCTTCGTTAAGTGAAAAATCTTTTAATGCAATAACAAGCTGATCCATCTGATAGATAAGTTTTGGTATAACTGAAGAAAGTGCAAGATAAACTAAAAATGCAAACAGCAGGAAAATACTTAATGTTGAGATTGTTCTGGATAAACCTTTTCCTTCCAGTAAGCGAACAAATGGTGCAAAAATAAAACCAAGAAGCACTGAAAGTACAAACAGAATTACAACATTGCTTAATACATACAGAAGAAAGATAGCTGCTGCAATTCCGATAAAAACAAAAAAGTAGTTGAATATTTTTCTATTTAATATATCGGTCATTTAATTAATTGCTTCAATTCTTTTTATCGAAGGAACTTCGTTCATAATTGCTCTTTCAACACCAGCTCGTAATGTCATAACAGAAAGCGGGCAGGTTTCACAGGCTCCAAGCAGTCTAACTTTAACTATTCCATCCTCAGTAATATCAACAAGCTCAATATCGCCATTATCAGCTTGTAGAAATGGTCTGATGTTGTTTAGTGCTTTTTGTATTTCACTTCTTATCTGAGTCATATTTTTGATCTGATGCAATTTGGCTTAACTTAGAATTATTATAATTTCCAAAAATATTTCAACAAACTGATTAACCGGTTAAAAACGAAATTGCTTTATTTAAAAACTTCTGCAAGTGTTTCTTCAAGCTGAGTACCTCTTAAAACATTTTCATCCCTGATTATTGTTCCGTTTTTATCAATAAGATATAAAGTCGGCCAGTGTACAATATTATATAGTTTGTGAATAGTCTGGTCTTTGTCATCTAAAGCCTGAGTCCAACTCATGTTATTTTCTTCAGTAAACTTTTTAAACTCATCCTCATTTTTAGAGTTAAACATCAGATCGCTGCTAATGCTGATTATTTCAAATCCCTTTTCTTTAAACTTTTCATAAGCTTTTACGAGATTTGGAATTTCACTTAGGCAAGGTCCGCACCAGGTTCCCCAAAAATCTAACAGAACAACTTTACCTTTAAAATCCGAAAGCATCCTTTTTTCACCCTTGGTTGATATAAATTGAAAATCAATTGAAGGTTTACCAATGATCTCTTTATTGAACTCAGCTGATTTTTTTTGTCTTTGATTCATGTCATACATTCTCTGAATAATCGAAGCTCGTTTACCATCTGGAATCTGTTCAGCTATTTCAATAATTCTTTTAGAAGCTGATTCATAATAAGGCATTAAAACACCACTCAAAGCGGATTGAAAGGCAACGTAGCCTTTACCTTGTGCGTTTAAAAACTCATAATCATCAGGAAATCTTTCTTTCAATTGATTGAACTCTTTTTCGAAATCATTGTACAACAGAAGCAGCTTTTCAAAATCTTTTTCGCCACTAAATTTTTTCTCCCAAAACACGTAGCGTGCAATATGAAAATCCGGATAATCTTTAAGCTCATTTTCTATTTCATCAATGCAGGTTTTATTATCAGCGCCAGCCATTATCAGAAAATCGATATTTCTGAATCTTGCCCCTTTGACGGGCTTACCGGAGTTATTATAAACATAACTTGTATAAGTTTTTTTATCATTAAAATCAGAGTTATTACCGTCGGTAAGATAGTATGAAAGCAATTCTGCTGAGTCCGGAATATTAATCTCAGCGGTAAAGATACCGTTTAAAGGTGACATATTGATTTCTTTTTTTCTTCCTTTATCGGGTTTAATAACATTTTGAAATAAGGACTCAGGTCCTTCTGATGAAGTTCCTTTTGTGCCCCAGTAATCAAACGTGTAAACAAGTATAATTTTAGAATCCTTTGTGAAAATATTTTTTCCGGCAGGGTCATATTTTAATAAGAAAGTTTTTCCGGCAACGGGTAAGGATTGAGCAGCCAATGAGAGCGAGAATAAGAAAAATAAAAAGATTATGTTTTTCATTTTATCACCTCAATTGTTTTTAACTAATCTAAAATAAAGCTGATAAAGTTTAATTCCTACTAATCCATTTAAAGATGCTTTTTATTAGAAAATATCTGAAGCTTCAGAAAACTTATTGTTATAGTAAGTTTCAGAATCAGGTAAAAAGAATTCTGAAGTAATCTTTTTTTGCTTACAAGATAATATTCCTCATTTTTAATTATTAGAATAGTCTTTCAGAAGTCTGAATTTAATTATTGTCACCAAGGTCTATTTCAATTTTGTCATCTGAACCAGTATTACGGATGTTTACCTGCTCAGTAAGTTTTCTAGATATATCCATTAATATTTTTGTTTCCTCTGCATCAGGAATAGCAAACACCATCGGCTTTCCATTATCTCCGCCTTGTCTGATACGCGGATCAATAGGGATTCCACCGAGTAAATTTGTATTTAATTCTTTACAGATTTTTTCTCCTCCGCCAATTCCGAATATATCATATTTCTTTCCTGTATCAGGTGCGATAAAGTAACTCATGTTTTCCACTACTCCAAGTACCGGTACATTTACTCTTTCAAACATCTTAAGAGCTTTTCGGGCATCTATCAGCGATACTTCCTGAGGTGTTGTAACAATAACAGCACCGGTTAAAGGGATAGTTTGAACTAATGTAAGCTGTATATCACCCGTACCCGGAGGCAGATCGAATAACAGATAATCAAGTTCACCCCAATCTACATCTGTCATAAATTGTTTGATTGCTCCGCTTGCCATAGGTCCGCGCCAGATTATCGGATCTTTTTCATCCACGAGAAGACCGATAGACATAAATTTAATTCCATAATTTTCGAGCGGTATAATCTTAACAGAATTTTCTGCCTGATAAACTTTTGGTTTGTCATTTGCCCCAAGCATTAACGGAACACTTGGACCATAAATATCTGCATCTATTAAACCAACCATTGCACCATCCTGTGCTAATGCCACTGCAAGATTTACAGCAACTGTACTTTTGCCGACTCCGCCCTTACCGCTTGCAACTGCAATGGTGTTTTTTACTCCCGGCAGTATTGCATCCTTACGCGGATCTTTATGAGTAGAAATATGTGAAGAGCTTCTTGCTTTGATGTTGAGATTAACTTTTTTTACTTCCTTGAAATCACTTTTTATCTGATCGGTAATAGCATTTTTAATATCATCCGGATTTTTTGCTGTTACAGAAAGTTCTAAAAAAAGTTCTCCATCTTTTTGGTCAAACTTTTTTATTGAATTTAATGTTATCAGATTAACATTTAATTCAGGGTGCTTTACATTTTTAATTGAATTAATCAAACTGCTTTTTGTTATTTCGGACATTATCTTACCTTAGAAATATGAATTGTATTAGATGTACTACTATTAAAATTTTTATGTGTCTTAAATTAAAATCACTTTAAAAAAATTCTTAACCTCTGACGCCTGCTGCCTTCAGAGTATGCTTCATCAGCCACTCCTGACTGTTTACTTTTTTTGTTGTTTCTTTCAGTTCAGCAAATTTATAACTGCCATCGGGCTGCAATAAGCGCGCTTTAACATTATCTTTCAAAGTAACTTTTATCAATGTGCTTATTATTTCTTCCTTTAATTTTTGGTTTTCAACCGGAACAGCAACTTCAACTCTTCTATCAAGATTTCTCTGCATCATATCTGCACTGCTGATAAATACTTTTTCATTTCCGCCGTTATAAAAATAAAAAACTCTGCTGTGCTCAAGATATCTGCCTACGATACTTTTAACTTCAATATTTTCGCTAAGTCCTTTAACACCGGGAATTAAACTGCAAACACCCCGAACAACAAGTTTAATATCGACCCCGGCAGATGAAGCTTCATATAAAGCAGATATAACCAGGGGATCAACAAGTGAGTTAAGCTTCATATAAATTTTTGATTCAGTGCCGGCTGATGCATTTTCAATTTCTTTGTAAATCAGTTCCAAAACTTTTTCACGCATATTTACAGGTGATACCAGCAGTTTTTTATATTCTTTTTGTTTGGAGTATCCGGTAAGAAAATTAAAGATATCAGAAACATCACCGCATATATCTTCATCTGAAGTAAAAAATCCTAAATCAGTATAAAGCTTTGCTGTAATTGCGTTGTAATTTCCGGTTGAAATATGTACATATCTTTTAACCCCATCATATTCTTTTCTTACAACGAGGGTCATCTTGGCATGAATCTTTAATCCAACCAAACCATAGACAACATGTATTCCGACTTTTTCAAGCTCTCTTGCCCAAAAAATATTGTTTTGTTCATCAAATCTTGCTTTAAGTTCTACAAGCACGGCAACCTGTTTTCCCATTTCTGCTGCTTCGATTAAACACTTGATTATTGGTGAATCAGAGCCAACTCTGTATAGTGTTTGCTTAATTGCCAATACATCAGGATCCTTTGCTGCATTTTTTATAAAATCAATAACAGGTGTAAATGAATGGTACGGATGATGAAGAAGAATATCTTTTTGTCTGATTATTGAAAAATAATCTTCATCTTCTTCAAATACTTTTGGAGTAACAGGATAAAATGGTTTCTCTTTTAATTGATGAACAGGCAGATTGTATAAACTCATTACATCACTTAATCCAAGCGGTCCATCGGATGTATGAACATCCTCTTTATTTATTTCAAGATTTTCAATTAATGTATCAAGCATAAAATCAGGCATTGGATGTCCTACTTCTAATCTGACAACACTGCCGAATCTTCTTTGTTTGATGTTTTCTTCCATTACACTTAATAAATCATCAGCTTCATCTTCCTGAAGTTCAATATCCGTATTTCTTGTAATTCTGAATCTATGTGCCTCAACTATTTCCATTCCGGGAAATAATAAATTCAGATTATTTTTAATTATATCGCCGAGCCAGATGTAAGTTGCAGAGAAATTTCCATCAACACTTGATTGTTTGCTTGAATCCAAAATACTATCAATCTGCAGCAGTCTCGGTAAAATACTTGGCATCTTTACTCTTGCAAAATGCTGTTCGCCATTTGGTTTTTGAATAAGTATTGCGAGGTTTAAGCTTAAGTTTGATATATATGGAAATGGTCTTCCGGGATCAAATGCCAATGGAGTTAAGACAGGAAATATTTCTTTCTTAAAATAATTTGTTAATTTTTCTTTTTCAGCTATGCCAAGCTCATCAATTGAAATCAGACTAATGCCTTGCTCTTTTAATGCAGGTATTATTTCAGTCGTCCAGAGATTATCAAGTTTTTTAAGTAATGGCTTTAACGCTATCTCTACTTTACTAAGCTGTTCGATTGGTGTCAGTCCATCTATTGCCGGCTCGGAAATATTTGCTGCAATCTGTTCTTTAATTCCTGAAACCCTGATCATATAAAACTCATCCAGGTTAGAACAAAATATTGAAATAAATTTTATCTTATCAAGTAAAGGTAATTCAGGATTAAGAGCTTCATCCAGAACGCGTTTATTAAACTCGACCCAGCTTAAATCACGATTTATAAAATTTTCCGGTTTACTATACTTTTTTAATAATTCTTTTGTATTCATTTAATCAACTACAATGGGATGCAAATATAACTTATTTGCAAAAGATTTGCCGATAAAAAACTCTTAGAATTGATTTAAAACAACATAATTAAATAATTGATCGGTAGTTTTTCCCAATAAGCATAACAAAAGTTTTACTGAAGCAGCGGTTTTAAGGATAATTTTTCACAATTATAGTCCAAATGAAAACAATAAATTAGAAATGTTGCTCTAACTTTTTTAAATTGCCCATCATTTTTATAAAAATCAATTCCTATAGTTATGAAAATATGATGCTTGATTATTTTTTACTCGGCAGTGCAATACTCATACTTTTAAGTGTAATCTTTGCGAAGATATTTGATAATCTTGGCTTGCCGACACTTATATTATTTATTGCTCTTGGTATGCTTGCCGGCTCCGAAGGAATAGGGGGAATTTATTTTAATGAAGCATTAATAGCACAGAATATCGCAATTATTGCTCTGGTGTTTATACTTTTCTCCGGTGGTTTAAGTACAAGTTTACAGGAAGTAAGGCCAATAAGATTTCAAGCACTTAGCCTTGCATCTTTTGGTGTGATAATTTCAGCGATGGTATTTGGAGTAATTGCTTCTTACATTCTGGATATAGATATGATCTATGGTTTGCTTTTAGGAGCAATAATTTCTTCAACAGATGCTGCGGCTGTTTTTAATGTACTACGGTCAAAAAATGTTAGTCTTAAAGATAATTTGAAACCGCTGCTTGAATTTGAATCCGGCAGCAATGATCCGATGGCAATATTTTTAACAATCAGTCTGATTGAAACTATTACAAATCCGTTATCTGATTGGCTGAGTTTTGTAAAGCTTATTGTATTTCAATTTGGTTTTGGATTTCTGGTTGGTTTATCTATGGGCAGGATTGTTGTTTTAATAATGAATAAAATAAAACTTGAGAATGAGGGAGTATATCCGGTTTTATTGGTTGGATTAGCTTGTATGATTTATGCAGCAACAAATCTTATTGGCGGAAGCGGCTTTTTGGCAGTATATCTTACAGGTATTGCTGTTGGCAACCGGGATTTTGTTCAGAAGAAAAGTTTATTAAGATTTTTCGATGGACTTGCATGGCTTGGACAGATAAGTATGTTCCTTACACTTGGATTGTTGGTCTTTCCCTCAGAAATAATTCCAATTATTGGTATTGGTCTTGTACTATCGATTGTTCTTATGTTTATTGCACGTCCGGTTGCAGTATTTATATCTTTAATTTTTGCTAAGGTAAGTTTTAAAGAAAAAGTTTTTATTTCATGGGTCGGTCTTAGAGGAGCAGTACCTATTATATTGGCAACATTTCCCTTATTAGCCGAAGTTAAATATGCACGTTTAATGTTTAGTATTGTATTCTTTATTGTTTTTACATCTGCGTTATTGCAAGGCTGGAGTTTAACATACGTTGCAAGATGGCTTAAACTTGATGCGCCCTATATTAAAAAGATAAGATCACCGATTGAATTTGAATCAATGCAGGGCGATGATAACGATCTATATGATTTTTATATTTCCGACAATTCAAGCGCTGCCGGTAAAACTGTTGTTGAACTTGGTTTGCCGAAAGATAGTCTGATAGTTCTGATAAACAGAAATGAACAATATGTTGTTCCCAAAGGTGCTACAACCATTGAAGCGGGTGATATTTTGCTTATACTTGCAAATAAAAAAATTCTAACTGATATAAGAACATTAATTACTTAATATTTAAAATCTATTTTGTTTGTTAACAGATTACATAAAGCAAAAAGCATAAGTGTCCTTTTAGTGATCTTACTGTTTGGTATTCAAATCAATCAGATTTCAAACTGTAACGATTATTCTGTTACAAAATTTTCAGAAACCAGTTTTCAGATATATTATTACAGCAGTGAGTTAAGTGCTGCCCGAAGTAATTCAAACCCGATTAAGCAAAATCCGGAACGTAATTTTACCTCTTTCCATTATTTATATGATAAGTATGATCTGATTTCTGAAAGTGATATAACCGACCCGAAAAAAATTTGCAACGGCGGATTTTCCACTACATTTCGTTTTAAAACTTTTCTTACGGTCATCTTTTCAACAAGTACATAGTACATCCTTTCAAAAACTTACTAAGGTTACGAAAATATCCTGCTGAATTTGTTTCAGCATTTAATGAGCCTGTAAAAATAAATTTCCAGGACAAACCGCTTATGGTAAAACGGAATGACATCTTTACAGCTTTATTCATTTCGCGTAACTGAAATTACTTATTTAATTAACCGAACATTTAATGGAATAAATTGATTTGAAAGGAATTATTCTATGCAAACCGAGTTAAAAAATGAAAAACAAAAAAATATTGTTACAGATATTGCTTTTTATGGATTGGTTGGACTTTTGGGTTTGAGTGCTTTAGCTGCAGTTGTTGCTATTGTTTATTGGATATTTATAGGCTGATGAAAATTAGCTTATTATTGTAAAGACCGGATTTTCTGCTGCCTGCAGATTGTCCAAAAAAATGATTAAAATATTTTTTAAACCCAATTCCTCAAAAGAATTGGGTTTGTTTTTCAATTCAGCATTAAATTAAAATCAGATAAAAAAGAAAAATTTATCAGAAGTTTTTTTATGAATAGATAACTATTTTAACGCAATAAAAATAAAGTAACAACTGCTTGTTACTTCTTCCAGAAATATGGAGTAAAGATAATCAGCACAGTAAACAGCTCTAACCTTCCGAACAACATAAGTAAACTTAACAGCCATTTAGCAAGTTCGGGCAGATGTCCAAAATTTGAAACCGGTCCTACTGTACCTAAACCAGGTCCGATATTTCCAAGACAAGTAGCTGCACCGCCTATTGAAGAAATAAAGTCCATGCCCAGTAATGACAGACTTATTGCGCCAAGAACAAAGACCAGCATATACAGTATAAAAAATGCCTGCACATTTGAAATTATCTCCGGAGTTACAGCTTTGCCGTTTAATCTTGTTGGAATTACAGCTCTTGGATGTAATAATCTTTTCAATTCCAAGAAGCCATTTTTTATTAAAAGCAAATGTCTTACTACTTTAATACCACCGCCGGTAGATCCTGCAGATCCACCGATAAATAGAAGAATCAGAAAAATCATTTTAGAAAAGATTGCCCAGTTTTCATAGTCGCTGGAAACGAATCCTGTTGTGGTTATAAGTGATACAACATGAAAAAGTGATTGTCTGAAAGACTCTTCAGGTTTAAAATCTACATAGGGGATGTGAATAAGAGTGATGAATACAGAAACTCCGATTGTAAAAAACAAATACGCTTTGAACTCATCATTTTTTTTTAAGAATGAAAAATTCTTATGTATCATCTGATAGTGCAGAGTAAAATTCATTCCAGCCAAAAACATAAACACAATCAGTATATATTGAATATAAGGCGAAGTAAAATAGGCGGTGCTGTTGTTTTTTGTTGAAAAACCACCTGTTGCTAATGTTGCAAATGAATGATTGAGAGCATCAAAAAAGTTCATACCCGCTATCATTAACAGAACAGTTTCCAGAAATGTTAAAGCCATGTAGATAACCCACAATCTCTTTGCTGTTTCCTTAACCCTCGGATGAAATTTATCTTTTGTAATTCCGGGAACCTCGGCAGCATAAAGCTGCATTCCGCCAATGCCAAGCAAGGGTAATACTGCAAGGGATAAAACGATTATTCCCATTCCGCCTATCCAGTGAGTAAGAGATCTCCAGAACAGAAGACCGTGCGGAAGAGATTCTACATCAGACAAAATAGAAGCACCAGTTGTTGTAAAGCCCGACATAGTTTCAAAAAATGCATCGCTGTAATTAGGGATTGATCCATGTATAACAAATGGCAATGCACCGAATAAAGACATCAGCACCCAGCCTAATGTTACAATTAAATATCCTTCTCTTTTACCAATATCAGACTTATCTGCATTTCTTGTTTTAAACCAAAAACTAAAGCCGATAACACTAATTCCGATTCCTGTTAAAAGCAGAACAGCAATATCATTATCACCGTAGTATATTGAAAAAGGTATCCCAAACATCATAAAGACACCTGTAATCAATACGAGAAAACCAAGAATATTTAATACACGTTTAAAGTTCAAAGGGCAGCTATCCTACAAAAAACTTTTCTAATTTTTCTACAACATCGGGTAATGAAAATACAACAACCTTATCGCCGGCATTTATTTTTGAATCACCAACACCTATATGTCCTTCATCATTTCTGATAAAACCGCCGATGATTGTTCCTTTAGGCAGTTCAAGTTTTGCAAGATTAGATTGTGTTATGTGTGAACCAGGCTGTGCAACATATTCTAACAGAACTGCATCAATTCCTTCCAGCGTAGAATAAGATACCAATCCGCCTTTCTTAATAAAGCGAACAATATTGTTTGCAGTGGTTAATTTTTTATTAATAAGAGAATCAAGTCCAATAGTTTGAGTAAGAGGGATATAATCAACTTTATCAACCAGTGCAATTGCTTTCTTAACTCCAAGATGTTTTGCCATCAAGCAGGAAATTATATTTGTTTCAGCATCTTCTGTTAAAGCTACAAAAGCATCTACATCGATAATACCTTCCTGTGCCAATAGATCAATATCTCTTCCATCGCCTTTTATAACTAAAGTATTGGGAAGCTGATCAGCCAGTTCAAATGCTTTATCAGTATCATTGTCAATCAATTTAACTGTCATTTTATCACTTAAGAGACTTGCAACCCGTCTTCCAATTTTACCGCCACCGAGTATCATGATATTATTAAATTGAATGTTTTCCTTACCTGATAGCCGTAAAATTGCATCGTGACCCTGAGGTTTTGAAATTACAAACACCTGATCGTTGGCTAAAAATTGATCATTGCCCCTTGGAACAATTGTCCTAAAATTTCTATGAATAGCAACTACACGGAAATCAACATTTTGGAATTGCTGAGTAACCTCAAATATTTTTTTGTGTATTATTGGCGCATTCTTATCAAGCCTTATACCCATTACAGAAAGCTTACCATCTTCAAATTCAAGTACATCTGTTGCTGCAGTACGGTTAATAAGATTAACAGTTTCAATTGCGGCAAGACCCTCAGGGTAGATCATAAAATCAACACCGAGTTCATTAAAATTTACTCCGCTTTCCGGTTCAAGATATTCATCATTAAAAATTCTTGCGATAGTTCTTTTTACTCCAAGCTTTTTGCCAATTATAGCTGTGGTTATATTAACTTCTTCCGATGCAGTTACAGCAACCAGAAGATCAGCCTTATCAATACCTGCTTGTTTAAGAACTGAAACTGAAGTAGAAGAGCCGTTAATTGTAAGTATATCAGCCATCTGATCAGAATAGGATAATCTGTCTTGGTCTAAATCAATAGCAATAATGTCGTGGGATTCAATTGAGAGCTGCTTGGCAAGCTGATAACCAACATCTCCCATTCCGGCAATAATAATTCGCATATCAAATTCTATATTAATTTCACTTCAAAATTAATAGTAAATAAACAAAATATTTTGATGAATAACAAAATTATTTAGCATTAACGATCAAACACAATTTTCATCTCTAAAAATATTATCTGTATTCGGGAAGTATTTATTTAATCTCTTGTCTTAAAAAAATTATGTTTTCACACTTAACAAAGACAACAAGATATCGGTAAATAAGAGTATAATTATCAGGTAAATATTTTCAAATAATAATTATCCTTTATTCAAATTCTCAGGAATCAATGTTTTTGTTTTGCACAAAAGTTGAGAAAGACTGGATATGAGAATAGCCGGTAAAATAAACTATCCAATACAGCAGCAAAAACCACTTAAAGAAAACACAGCAGCTTATTGTTTTATTGGAGAGATTGATTTACCAAAAACAGGCGATGGTATTCTGGTGGTGGGGGATGAGTGCGATGAGGAGATTGTGGTTTGTAATAGTTTTGATCCGCAAACTATAAATACAAACAATTTTGAATTGTTAAGAGAAAATGTATCTTGGCAATGGATAGATAAACAAGGAAACCCACAAACAACTAATTCTGGAAGTGCATGTAAACTACAAGAATGGTTTAATTGTGATTCTACTCGAAACGGTGTAACTTATTTAATGAGTACAATCGGTAATTTTAGCACCACACCCCAAACCATTTATAGAATATTAGATGATACTAAAATTAATGTGTGTTTAGATACTCGAGATTCAAATAATAAGAAGTGGATTCCTCATATTGAAAATATAAGAATCCCTATATTCTCTGCATTCTGTCCAGAACAAGCAGATAGATGTGGAATATATAAGGATTTTTTTGACGCTACTGATACAGCTATTTTTGCAAATTTCATTAAAAACAAAAATGATTATGATGATGTGATAGATGCTTTAGATTGGTGGTGGGAAGGTCCATATAGGAATGCAAAAAATAATGTCTATTTAAAAAACAACATACGCTTTTCAGAAGGTATAATTACTCATGAGTATCAACACTTTTTATATTATAGGGATAGTACAATCTCTTATATGAATAGTTCAAATGGACTTGTGAGTCTTAAAACTAATTTAGAATTTCAAAGGACTATTACTCAATTTAAATGCCCAGAAGATGTTGAGAAAGATCCATTTTATATTTCAGTTATTAATTCTAAAATTTGGCAACTTATTCATGAGGGTGTTAAAAGAGGGAGAACAATAGATCCAATTACAAAAAAAGACAATACTGAATTTGATTGTGATGTAGCTGCTCGTAAGACCTATGATGATATCAAAAAACGGATTAATGTTTGGGCAAAAAATAACGGTATTATCCAATAATAATTTTTTTGAAAGATAAAAGGAATTAATAAATGAAAAGGACTTATTTAATAATCTTGCTAATAATCTCGGTTGTCCCAAGTTATCCTCAGAGTTCATTTTGGCCAGAGAATGAAACCGATAAGTCATGGGCTGATTACTTTTTAGGTATTAGTACTGATTCACTCGAGAAAATAATTTTGGAAGATCAACTTGACACCCCACCAAGTTACTATAAATTTTCAGTATTGAATCTTTTTTATTATCATTTGGACACACATAGAGAATTCTTAATATACAACCTAAATTCTGAATTCGTTGAACCCTCAGTTTTACATGCAGATTATCAATATTCAAAAATTTTAATTGACAACTATATAAAGGGTCTATTGGGTGATCAATTAGCATTAATTGGTCTTGACTCATTGGCAAAGATTAACTCAGATGAATATCGTCAAAAGGATGAGGCAATTTTTCTTCTAGCCCAAGCAGGTAGATTTGATTATTGGGACTATGTTAAAGATCAGTATATAAATAAACAGAACTATGGAATGTGGAATACCTTTTATTTTTATAGTCAAGATCCACGATTTCGAAACGAAGTGTTAGAACGTTTGATACAAGAAGCAGAATCGATTTCTTCAAAAGAAGTCTTGAAAGTACTTTCAAAAGCTAATATTGTAATGACTATAGATAAATCAATAGGAATTGAAATTTTAAAAAATCGATTTTACTCAACAACTGGTAATTTAAGATTAGAATATTTTAGAGATTTGAAAACTGTTGATAGAGATGGCACTTTAGAAAGAAGTATATATGGGATACTCAATGAGCCGATAGACAGTATCAGAAAGGAATATTTACCGGACCCTAATCGTATCCACTCTTATTATTTCAGTGAATATTTGAAGCCTGAATTTATTAATTTTCTTTTAGAACAAGCTAATACTTTAGATCATAGTTCTGTTACTTACATGTTAGTTAGCAGATATCTTCACGAGTACACACCAGCAATACCAGATTCCATAACTACAACTAATGATTTGTTAAATAACTTATATAATTATGTAGACAGTGTATTTAACTACACCTGGCTCGGCGATCTTAATTTCTCAAACGAACTTAAAAACATTTTAACAACAGCAAAAACCAATTTACAAAACGGAGATTCGCTTGCTTGCAGAGTGCAGGTGCAGACTTTTCAGGATTTAGTTGATAATGTTTATAAAGACTCACTAAACACAGATGCACGCTTTGTAACAATTGAGGGCTGGAAATTTCTCTACTGGAATGCACAATATATTTTAGACAGGTTACCAAAACCTTAAGCATATTTATTAAAATAGTAATTTCGATAAAGAGTGCTAAGCTTAAATCTGTTTTAAAAGTATTTCCAGCAAGAGTTTAATAGATGGGCAAAAAATTGATTAATCAGTTAACATCAGTTTAATCTGTTCAATCCGTGTTCCAATCAGCGAAAGCTGCAGGGGGTTACGGGATCAAGAAAAACAAACGCAGTGGTTCTCATTGGAACAAGATTTCTTCTTTACACAAAGCGTTTCATAGAAGATAACAATGCAGCAATACAGCAATGGAACAATTATTACTTAACAACCAGCAAATAAAATAATTAACAACAGCTCTTGACAAAAGGGAAAAATAATTTTAGGTTATCAGCGGGAATAAAAACCTCCAAGCACTGCGGATAAAATTCCAAAGAAAAAAGAACAGTCAGCTTAAAACAGTGGAGTAAAACTTTATGATAAAAAGTTTAGAAAAAAAATCACTTGACAAGCACACAAAAAACAATAGCTTTCGTTTCTCGTTTCTCGTTTCTCGTTTCTCGTTTCTCGTTTCTCGCAATTTCCGTCTTTCTTCTTTCGTTATCCGTTAATGCACAAATAAAAATAAAAGAAAGAGTGGAGATAGACCCGCAAAAGCAATTGAAAGGTGGAAATCCGGTATTTTCATTTCCTGACACACTTAATGATGACTCTGATCATAAATCAATTTCTGATAGCCCGCAATATCAACCTGAAAGCTTGCAATCCACATTTTCTTTACCAGAAGGCGGAAGAGTAACTGTTGAAATATTATATAGTGATGCAGCAGAAAATTCACAGATAAATCTTGAACTACGGCAGCCAAATCAAGAAACACTTTTAGAATATGCGAATCATAACCCAGGTTTCACCTGGGTATCACCAGATTATTTTACAAATACAAATTTTGAAATAGGTATTTATTGGTATTGGGAAAATGAAGG